>Ga0155878_128_pt1 | contig 28088 bp, 32 predicted proteins | sample RifCSPlowO2_01_FD_107532 | JGI IMG/M metagenome (GOLD analysis project Ga0155878, IMG submission 107532) | Candidatus Yanofskybacteria bacterium RIFCSPLOWO2_01_FULL_45_72
CCAGTTTCGGAAGTTATACCTTATTTTTAGCTTTTTCACTTAGAAGCTTAGATAAAAATATCTTCAAATACCCTGTTTTTTCAAATCGTTATCTGGTTATCGGTGTGGGCATCGGATTGGTTCTTATGACCGCGGCTATCTATGTTCCATTTATGCAGTCTTTGCTAAAGACAACCCCGCTGCCTTTCTACTGGCTTTTGGGGGTTGTGCTGATCGGTCTACTAAATATTCTAGCGGTTGAATTTGGGAAATGGATTTTCCGTCGCAAAAGATCAAAGGAAAGAGCGAGTTAGACAACGTTCTTATTTAGGTCGGAACCCATCTCAAGTTCTACGCCGTTATAATGCATACCTGCTGAGTGTGGTATTCAAGAACAAAAAACCACCGAAAGGCGATTTTTGTTATCTTTGAGACCCTTTATTTTTGAAACGTTTTCTGTTATGGTATGTGTACTTTTATGAAAAGTCTTGCGAATGAACAATTAGTCAATCGATATTTAGTTACCAAGGATGATCAAGCCCTTGAAGAACTGGTTAAGCGATATTTACCCACACCTACTCCTAATCAGTAATTGCTAAGAAAAAATCAGTTCAAGACCTGTGCAGAGTAGGGCAAAATTAGACAAGCGGGATTTTTGATTTGGGTCTGGGACTCTGGCGGGCCGGCGCGACCAAACCTTGGCGAGCGTCGCTGGAGAGGTTAGCGTCCAATTGAAAGAAGGCGATTGGCTTGGAATGCTCGGCAGAGGGTATTCCGGCGAGACCAACGGAAAGCAAAAACACCCGGTTTTTCGGGAATTTCCGACGGCAATTAATTGATGGTGGCGCGCCTATAATCTCTCTAGGGCCTTGAGGTTATTTTCCGGCAGATAGAGAATCAATAGGCCGGCGACAATTCCGAGTATTGCGGTAATGATGTGGTCGCCGCCGAACAGCCAGCGGTCAATTAAATCAAGCGCGACCCAAACGCCTCGCCAAATCAAAACAATGCCGATGGCGACAGAAACATTTTTGATTAAATATGTAAAACCAAGATGTTGCACGTATTCATTGTATCATAAACGGCCGCGCGATAGAATATATTGTAGTTATGAAACAAAAGATTTATAAAATATTTCTTGCGGTCATTAAAAACCTTCTTGCTTTTCTGGCGGGCGGGATTTTGGGCGTGCTGGCCGTTCTGCTTTTGGCGAAACCGCTAGTGGAGTCGGCGATTACAAAAGACATCGGGTTGGGCGTTATTGCTTTGGCACCGGCCATCTTGGTAATTTACGCGATTGGGTTTGGAACGGCAGGGGGAGTGCTGGGAGTTGTTGGTTATAATGTATTCAGATTATTTAAACGAAAAGCCAAATAATCTGCAACTCGTGTTACTATGCTTGTCGTGTATGCCCATGATGCTTATATTTTTTCGTGCGAAAGAATATAAGCAAGAGCAATTTCTTGGCTAACTTGGCTAATAGGAGGATCTGATCGTTATGTAACTGAAAGAGTGGGCGCTGGCCTTGAATGCGTTATCCGCGCAGTTTGAACACTCAAGTTTCAAATAGTAATCGCCGGCCTTAATAGTGGTGGGGATGCTCCATTCAAATTTGCCGTCATTCAATACTCCCTCGGCGGCGACATGGGAAGGCGTAGCGCTGGACAACGCAACCGGAATAAGAGTTATTTTCAATTGCCATGTTTCATAACCGCCGAACCATCGGATATCCATTGTTTCGGTTCGGTAAAAGGCCTCTCCGCTTATGGGTGAAAACACAACCAAGCTTTCATTTGCTGGAAAGCGGGGAGGAAGCGGAATAGACGCCTTTTCGTCCGCTACAACAGTAAAAGAGCCGTTACTGGAATCCCAACCCGAGCCAGTCGCGCAACCCGGACAGGATTGGATTTGAATCTTATATTCCCTTGGCGGCACGTCAACTATCCATTTTTCCGTGCCGTCATTTTGTGTCTCGGATAAAAGAGTGCGGTAGAGCTGTTGCCCGTTTTCACTGGTCAGATAAACATTAATCGAAGAAGCAGGCACACCGCCTTGCCATTTTATCTCCTGCTCACTGCCGAATGTCCACCTTTCGTTTTTGTTCGGGGATAGGACTTCAAGCGGGCCTTGGGTTAACGCCGACGAGTTGGCGGCTCTTTCGTTCTGCCGCGCGGTTGGCTCCACCCTAAAAACACCGACAAAAACCGCCAAAAATGTAACGACAAAAACTATCGGCAGGTTGCGCAAAAGGGAATCTGGTTTTTGTTCGGACTCCATACAACATACAATATATCAAAAATTTAAAATTAGGTTATCCACTTTGGAAAAACTTGATATTGACGAAGTTGTGATTGGGTGATAGGGTATGCAAGTTTCCATAGGAGGAAATTGTGAGTACTTTGACAGTTATTGTAACCGGCAGTGAAGGATATTTGATGCGCCAGCTTATTGCGCGGCTGGACGATGCGCCTGAAGTTCAGAAAATCATCGGCATTGATATCCGTGAAAAAAGCGAAATCAACCTGCCTAAATACCAGTATGTTCATGCGGATGTAACAGAACGCCACATCAGTTATGTGGTGAGAGAGTGGGTTCCCGCGAGTGATTTTCTGACAGTAGTCCACGCTGCGTGGACTTTTAACCCAACCCATGATATTGCGCGTCAGGACACGGTTGATATTGGGGGCACGATTAATGTTTCGGAGATGGCCGTAGATTTGAATGCGAGCAACTTCATTTATCTTGGCAGTACTACGGCCTATGCGCCGCTAGCAGATAACCCGGCGGAACCGCCGTTTCTTTGGGAAGACGACTATGAACGAAATAAAAACAGGCGGCAATCAACTGCATATCGTTACGCTCGCAACAAGGCGATTGCAGATGGCTATATGCAGAGATTCAAAGAAAGACATCCTAAAATGAACGTATTTTGGGTGCGCGGGGCAATCGTTCTTGGAGAAAATACGCGGAATATTGTCACTTATGTTGCCGAGTCGCCATTTACCTTCGGTAAATTCATGTTCCGCGTGCGGGGCTGTGATCCGCCAATGCAGTTCCTTTCCGAGTTTGATATGGCGGCAATCCTTTACCGCGCATGTATCAATCCCGAAAAGTGGCAAGGGCCGGTGAATGCGGCGGGATTCGGCACGGTAAAGTATTCCGAAGTCATCCGCGCTCTGGGACGAAAACCGATTGTGCTTCCGGCATGGCTTTTATACCCGCTGGCGGAACTGCTGTGGAGGTTGCGTATCCTAAAATTTCCTGCGAGTCTGATTGATTTGATTAGATATCCTTGGGTAGGAAATACGCACAAATTGCGCCATCTCTATCATACAAGGTATTCCTCGCGCGACGCGCTGGAACAGTTTGCCCAAGCGGTTAGGCAAAAAAAGCGTTAGACACATCTTACGGCTGACTCAAGTTAGCCGTTTTTAATTCTTAATCCACCTTCTTGCTAAAATAACCCCGAGAACGAAAAATGAGGTATGAGCAAGCCACCAAGCGCCGCTGAAAAAAAGCAGGTTGTCTCGGCTGATGCCGTAAATATCGGGTGCGCGCGAACCCCACGGAGCAAAGATCTCAAACAACTCCCACGCGCGGTAGTAGGCGCTCATAAGAGTGCTGAAAATTAGTCCAGCCAAAACATATTTTTTGACTGCCGGGTTTTTAACAAAAGAATACGAGTCAAACAGCGCCGCGGCCACGAAAAAGGCCAGCAGAAACTTTATGACAAAATAAGTTAGCGTCTCCATCGGCCGCGTCAGGAAATAATGGAACGCAAAATCAACGGCTACGGTTGTGGCGGCGACGATAAGTGATTTTTTAAATAAAGAGCCCATGTTATCGGACGATTACTTTGCCGTGCATTGAGGGATGAATGCCGCAGATATAGTCAAATTGGCCGGGCTGGGTAAAGATGAACTCAAACTTGTCGCCTTTGTTTAAATTCGGACTGTGGAAAGAATTATCACTGGCGACAATGTTGTGAGGGACATTGTCGTTGTTCTGCCAAGTAACCTTGGTGCCGGTTTTGACAACCATACTGCCGGGCGCGAATTGGAAGCCGGAAATGCTAACCGATTGAATGCAGACCAGATCGGCGTGGCAGGGCGTCTGGCTGATGTTTTCGTAATGGCAACCCGTCGGCGGAGCCGCAAAGTCGCACATCGGAGATGATGTCGGCGAAGATGTGCCTATGGGCGTTTTGGTAACCGATGGCGCAGTTGTGGTGGGAGAAGTCAAAACCGGCGCGGCGGATTTGTTTTGTAAATATAAGACAGCTCCAAATACTACGGCCAAGGAAATGATTATGCTGGCAGTTTTCATATTGCCATTGTAAGCCAAAATCGTTTGAAATGATAGTGGACAAGAAAAAGGCGAAATGATACCCTAACCGCATTGAAGCGGTTTTTTTTTGGTTCATTAAAAACCGATAAGGAGCAAAAATGCTGCAAAGGAAAGTGTTTCTCTGCTGGTCGCTTTTTATGAGTTTGGTTCTAGTGGCTATGGCCTATGGTTATTTTCTAGGTCTTTACCAGAAAGTCAACCAGCTGGATTCGTCGCACATCAGCTTTATCATTATCGGCATTTTCTTGGCGGCCTCTCTTTGGTCCGGCCGTCTTTATTGGCAGTTGAGCCAATTGATTATGCGGATAGGGCGCAAGAATGTTTTCAAGGGCGACGCGCCTCGGGTTGAAGGTTTTTTTATTGACGCGGCTCATGTCAGTTTTGCCGGCGAGGTTTGCCAGCTTCTGGGCTTTTTGGGCACTATCCATGGTATGCTGATGTTCATTATGGGTCCCTTGGCGGGGCTGGTTAACATTAGCGACATCGCGCAACTGGGCAGGATGCTTTCAGATGGCATACCCAACCTTGGGACGGCGCTTGTAACTACTTACGCCGGAATCGTGACGAGCATACTTCTGGGATGCCAGAATCACTTTTTTAAATTCATCTTAAGGAAGCTGAAAAATGGATTATGAACAGGAAGAATTACTTCCCAAAACGGCAATACACGATACGGCCTGGAATATCTTGCTGATTTTCCTGATAATTCTGACCTTGAAAATGGCGGTTTCGGCATTTCTCAAGGAAACAAAAGAAGTTAAAGAAGGCGCCGCAAACTCTGTTCGCATGGAAGGGGAATATGCCGTAACTGTGCGCTGGGACGACAAATCGGATGATGACATTGATACTTATGTCATGGATCCAGACGGTCATCTCGTCTGCTACCGCCGCAAAGAAGATGGATTGATGCATCTTGACCGTGACGATTTGGGCAAAGAAAATGACCTCACTAGGGGTCCTGATGGGCAAGCAACCCAACTATATAAAAACGAGGAGCATGTGATTATCCGCGGGATAGTGCCGGGAGAGTATATTGTCAATGTGCATATGTTTGACAAGTACGAACCAGAACCTCGAGCTGTTACCGTGGAGCTGTCCAAAATCAAAGACGGGACGATTATAATTCAAAAAGAAGTGATTCTGGAACAATATGGCTCGGAAAGAACGGCTTTTCGTTTTACCCTTAATGCCGAAGGCGTGATTACGGAGTTAAACGAACTTCAGAGAAAACTGACAACCGAAAGTGTAAGAAGCGACACTCCCAGCATTGACGACGATATAATGAATTTTCGGAGGTTCCGCCATGGGTGCTAACACTATTGCCATCCCGATCGCTCTGACCATTGTCGGCGCGATGCTGGCTTGGGTAATTGTCAGCTGGGGGAAAGGCCGATGGTGGGCCAAACTGGCGCTTATCCTTGCGGGTACATGGTTTGGACTAGCGATATGGTCGCCCTTGGACAGCTACTTGGGCTGGCCGACGCGCGAAAAACTACCAGCCAAGTTTGAAATTATCTGGGTGGACATTCGGGAACCAAACGACCGCGCCAGCGACGAGGGCGCCTTTTATCTTATGGTCCGAGTGCTGAAAGCAAGCGAGGAACGCGGTGTTTTGGACTATAAGAGCAAACCGGCGGAACCGCGGCTTTACGAATTACCATATTCTCGCGGCATGCATCAGCAAATGGAAAAGGCGCTGAAAATGCTTGGGAATGGCGAAGCGGTTGTCGGAGAAAATGTGTCCAAAGCTGATAAACAAAATCAAAGTCCGGCTATTAACGGCGAAGAAGACGGCGTTGATACGGGGACACACTCGGGACGGTACAAATTCTATAAACTGCCACCGCCCAAACTGCCTTCCAAAATTGCTAAATAAAATTTGCGGAGGTATACTTTTAAAATGGAACTCTGGGAATATACCAAACAAAATATAGAAAATGAGCGATTGGAAGCCGTTAAGCACTTGCGTCAGCGGGGCGGAGTTGTTGAAAATGACGTTTCATGGGAACGGCTTACCGGAGTTTTTGAAGAATTGCATCGCAAAAAATTGGCCGAAACTGTTGGTTTGCCTGAAAGTGCTTCTTGGCCCGAAATAAAATCAAAATTGACTGAACGCGCAGACGGCAAAGAACTCTATGACCAAACTGAAAGAGATGTTTATGGCCCCTATGATTCATTGTTGAGAAGATATGACTGATAAGTCCGCCGCAAGCGGGCTTTTTGACGCTAAGAGTTATCCACAGGCGGCTATTTACAGATAAGAGAGAGGGGTTATAATGCCATTGAGGTCCGGGAAAATGAAAGCTGGACCGCAAGGAAAAGCCTCAATAGCAATATTGATAGTAATCTCGGGTCTCACCTAAATCCCGCCACTCTGGCGGGATTTGCGTAAACAAATCCCCACACTTGTGCAAAAATGTGGGGAACGGGAATCTTACAACCCATTTTAGTTCCGCCATGGCGGGGCTTTTTGTTGTTTGAAAAAGTAACAGTCAAGTTTTACGCCCCAGCATCGGCGCCTGCGCGGTTTCTCGTCTTTAAAAGTGATAGCTGGTCCGTCATCTGAACATTTGCCTCTTCGCCAGCTGTTGGCAATGTCTTCGGTAAATCCGTCGTACTCTTTTTGGTTTGTATCGCAAGCCGCCAGAAGGCCAATTTCCTGCGGAGGCAAACACTCAAGAAAAGAGGCCAACGAATAAGCATGGCAACAGGAGTTGATTATTAGTAAAGGGCCGCCGTAACCGGCCACTACTCTCGCTAGCTCATCATAGGGAAAGTAGTTGTAGTCGTTGATTTTCCAACCGCCTTTTTCGGCGTGGCCGTTATAGACCATCAACATCGGTTTCTCAATATTGCCGTAATAAATGGCATCTTTCAGTATCTGCTTAAAATGCCCCTGATTCATGTAAGCAGTTTTAATGACGCGAATATCCGTCAGGCCAAGTTCACTGGTCAAGAAATGAAGGAATTCTTTTGATTCAAGCAGAAAACGCCTGTCGTCGCCGATTATGACAATAGCTCTTCGGTCCATATTTTTAACGCTCCATTCCTACCATATTCTAAATATAAAAAAATTGCTAGATTTTACCGGTTTTGCTAAAGTGTCCCCCCCCCCATTTTCAGCATATGCTGAAAATGGGGGGGACACTTTACTTAATGCACAATTCTTGAAAAATTTAACCCGACATGATATGGTGGTTGAGTAATTGTTTATCAAACCATGAAAAATCTTATTATTTGGCTGATTATTTTTGGGGCGGTGGGAGGGTTGATTGCTTTATTAATTTCCAATCAAAGCGGCAATTCCGGCGTAGCTGGAGATTTGGCTGTTCCGGTAGGTCTGGCAGACCGGATACGAGGGAAGGCGGATTCAAAGGTAATTTTGGTGGAATACTCGGATTTTCAATGTCCTGCCTGCCGATTTTGGCACCCGATTTTAGAGGGTCTTTATCAAGATTACGGCGATAGAGTAGGGTTTGTTTTAAGGCACTTTCCGCTTAGCCAGCACAAAAACGCCCAGCTAATGGCGCAGGGTTCCGAAGCGGCCGGACAACAAGGCAAATTCTGGGAGATGTCTTCTCTTTTGTTTGAAAAGCAAAAAGATTGGGAATCGGCGAGTAATGTAAGAGATATTTTAACCGGATATGCCGTATCGCTGGGACTGAATAAAGAAAAATTTCTCGCGGACATGGACTCTTCTGAAATTAAAGACAAAGTAAATAACGACAGCCGGAGCGGCAGTTTGTCAAAAATTCCCGGCACACCCACTTTTTTCCTAAATGGGAAAGAGCTTACTAATCTCCGAGGATATGAAGATATTAAAGCTGCTTTGGACGCGGCCCTCTCAAACATTAAGTAAACGCTGGCTTAACGCCATCAGGGTTGTCAGTCTTTTGGGTTTTATTGATGCAACCTACCTGACGCTGGAGCATTTTTTGGGAAAAATTCCAACTTGTTTTGTGGTTAACGGCTGTGAAAGAGTTCTGACCAGCGTTTATTCGCAGATATTCGGCGTTCCACTGGCCCTTTTCGGGAGCATTTTTTATTTAAGCATTCTGGTTTTGAGCTTCGTCTATGCCGAATTTAAGAAAGAAAAATTCTGGATTTGGCTGATGCTGGTGAGTTTTGTCGGTTTTGGGGCATCAACGGCATTCATCTACATCCAGCTGTTTATTTTGCGCGCCTTTTGTTTTTACTGTTTAGTTTCTGCCGCGTCGTCCACAACAATCTTTATACTGGTAACTATGGCCAGTTTGGCGACTCACGGCAAGGAAAAAACAAAGTAAATCCAAGAAGTTGAATAAGAATCGGGGGTGTTGTATAATGGGAGATATCATATGAAAAAGTGGCTGACAATTGCAGCAATAGTTGGCTTTAGCGGTATGGCTGTTTTTAGTTTTATGGCGATGGGACACGCTTCCAGCCATTTTGATTGCTTTGCCAAAATAGCTCAAGGAACTCTTTGCCCCGGCGGTCCGCTGGCTTATGTCAATTTCCACCTGAACGCCTTCAGGATTTTCTCAACAGCTGTATTTGGGGCGAGTATTTTATCGGCGATATTATTATTGTTGGCCGTGCTGGCGGTGTATTTTCTAAAACAGTCGCCTCCAGTTACGGCTTCATTTGTATTTATCGGACGGCCTGACTTTAAATTTGTAACTTCAGCGCAGAAACGGCAGTTTTATCGCTGGCTTTCTTTGCACGAGAAAAGAGACCCCCGCCAAATTTTTTGGATTGCCTAGCATTTTAGATTAACGCGCTTTGCGTTATGGGTAATCCAAAAACTTAGGCGGGTTTTGTTTTGCGTAAAAATTAATTATAAAATTATGGCTAAATACAAAAACACAATTTATACGACACTGGCGATTGTATTATTTTTGGGCGGTTTAATCTGGCTGGCTAATTCCGGCGCGCCCAAATCTGACCAACAGCAAACCGAACTTACTAATCCGGCTGACGGCGGCGCTTTGAGCGCCGCAGAAACCAGTTATGATTTTGGCACCGTGCCTATGTCTAAAGGGAAGGTAACTCATATTTTTAAGGTTACCAATTCGTCAGCCGGTCCGGTTATCGTATCCAAGCTTTATACTTCCTGCATGTGCACTGAAGCATCTCTGATAACGGAAGATAAACGGCTGGGACCTTTTGGCATGCCGGGGCATGGTTTTGTTCCGAGCATTAAAGGAGAGATTAGAGCAAGCGGTTCGGCGGATGTGGAAGTGGTTTTTGATCCGGCGGCTCACGGGCCGGCGGGAGTTGGGCGAATTGATAGGGTTGTATATCTTGAAGAAAAGTCCGGCAACAAACTCGAGTTGCAATTTACGGCAATGGTAACGCCGTAGCTGAACCATGAATGACTAACCAATGAATAATGTGAAATCAAAATTTAAATTGCTTGTTATGTTGGCAGTTGTGCTGGTGGTTTTGGTGGCCTTGTTCCGACTGGGCAATATTGGGACGCAAGCGCTTTGGAACTTGAGCGACGGCGGCAAGTGGCTTCTGCCGTTGGTAAGCGTGGCGGCGTTGTTGGATAGCATTAATCCCTGCGCCTTCTCAATCTTGATTCTGACGATTGCTTTTCTTTTAAGCTTGGGAAAAATGCGCTCCGGTATTCTCAAGATCGGCGGCGCGTATATCGCGGGGATATTCGTCATCTATATCTTGATTGGTTTGGGAATTCTGCAAACACTGCACCTCTTTGATACCCCGCACTTTATGGCTAAAGTTGGCGCGTTGCTACTGATATTGCTGGGGTTGATAAATCTGATAAATGAATTTTTCCCCGCATTTCCTGTCAAACTTCGTATACCCCACGCGGCACACCAGAAGATGGCCGAATTAATGGAAAAAGCATCGGTGCCGACGGCATTTGCTTTGGGCGCGCTGGTGGGTATTTGCGAATTTCCCTGCACCGGCGGGCCATATCTTATGATACTGGGGCTGTTGCATGATCAGGCGACTTACCTTAAAGGTCTGGCTTATCTAATCTTCTATAATCTCATTTTCATATCACCATTGGTAATAATTCTGCTCATCGCGGGCGACAACGCGCTTTTGGGCAAAATCAGGGCATGGCAGCAACAAGAAAGGCAAGGCATGCGTCTTTGGGGCGGAGCGACGATGATTGCGCTGGGACTTTTAATTTTGCTCTTATAACATGATTATCTTTACACTAATTGTTATTTTAATTATAACTGGCATTGCTTGGCGAACGCGCAAGATTTTTAAGGTAGCAATCTGTCCGATTTGCGCTGGCGTCAGCGGCGCTTGGCTCTTGATTTTGGCCGGGCGCGATTCTGGTTGGCTAACAGGAGATTGGAACACGGTGCTGGCATTGCTCATGGGCGGTTCGGTGGTCGGAATCGCTTATCAGCTGGAAAAGAAGATAATTCTTGCGCGGCCGTCACCGGGCGCGCTTTGGAAGGCCGTTTTTATCCCCATCGGATTTTTAACCGCCTACGCCCTAATTATGTCTTGGTGGCTGGAGTTCGCGCTTTCGGGGGCTTTTCTCGGCCTGCTTTTTTGGGTATTCTCTAAAGGAGCGGCCGGTAAAGCGCATCACGAAGTTCAACCCGATCAGAAAGTTGAAGAACTAAAAAAACAGATGGATAAGTGCTGTTAACAAAAATCAAAATGCAAAAATCAAAATTCAAAATTAATGTCAGTGAAAATTCCGCAAGCGGAATTTTCACTTTCCTGAATTTTTAATTATTAACATGGAAAATAAAAATAATTTGGCGGAAGACACTTCGGGAAATCAAGCAATAACAAACCCCGAAACAGTTGAGATGGTTGAGCCGAAAGAAACAAAACCCGGACTGGTGACTCATATTAAAACTTATGGCGGACTAATTGCCGTTCTGGTTTTAGCCGTTTACTTTTTGTTTGATGTGAATGTTTCAATAAAAGGAAAACCTTTTATGTCTGATTTTTTGGGGCTGGGCAAAGATGCCGGTTTAGCCAAGCTTGAAAAAATAGTTTTACCGTCCGAGGGTGTGGTTGTGCCGGCAAGGTGGGGCGATCTGGGCAAGAAGATGGTCGCCGCCGGAGTGATTGACGCTAAAAAATTTGAAGACCTGTATGCTTCTCGCGGAGGATTGAGCGATGAAGCCAAGGCCTTTCTTTACGGTGATGGCAACGGTAACCTGAAAATTACAGCTGACAACTCCGGCGAGATATTAAATCTCTTGTGGGCGCTGGGACTGGGTCAAAAGAATACAATTTTAGAAAAAGGGCCGATGACCGATCCAAAGTATGGCGGTGCAGGCGGCTTCGCTTCTACCGGCGGCTGGACGCTGGCCAAAGGCGGCGCCATGAATCATTATTCCAAGCATCTTTTCTTTAAACTTACTTACGAACAGCAGAAATTCGTGGAAAACGTTTCCAAGAATATTTTTCGTCCCTGTTGCGGCAATTCAACATATTTTCCCGACTGCAATCACGGCATGGCGATGCTGGGGTTGCTGGAACTGATGGCATCGCAGGGGGTTGGCGAGGCCGATATGTATAAAGCCGCGCTGGCCGCCAATTCCTACTGGTTCCCCGACACTTATCTTACCATCGCCAAATATATGGACATGAAGGGTGTCAAATGGAATAAGGTTGACCCAAAAAGTGTATTGGGCGCGAATTTTTCTAGCGCGACGGGGTATCGTAAAATTTTACAGCAGGTCACTCCGCCGGATACAAAAAGCGGCGGCGGCTGCGGAGTGTAGACGACAAAGTACTGAGCACAGCAGTGCGAATGTGCTGCGGAGTGTAAGATTAGCCAATAGGAATTAGAATTTAGGAAGGGAATGGGGTCGATTATTCCCCGTGTTAAAAATAATATAATTTTAAACTGTTATGGAACTAAATAAAAACAAGTTTGCCATGGCGGCGGCGAAAGTTCTGGGTATCTGGTATGTTATTTGTGCGCTTTTGGTGGCGTTAGCACCCGATTTGGCTGTGAAACTTTTCGGCTGGATGGTGCATCTGGTTAATCTTCAGCCCGGCGTGAGCTTTCCCGAAGTAATTTACGGATTTATTGAGGTGGTTATTCTTACCTATGCGAGCGCATATGTTTTTGCATGGTTGCATAATAAGGCGATGAAGTAATATCAAAAGTCAAAAGTCCAAGGCGTCCGCTTTTGGTTTTTGACTTTAGCCGCCATATGGATGGTAGCTTACAAAAGTAATATGAAAAAAGAAACATTTCCAATACAAGGGATGCACTGCGTCAGCTGCGCTTTGACGATAGAGGGAGCGATAAAAGAAGTGCCGGGCGTTAAAAGTGTTTCGGTTAATTCCGTGTCGGAGAAAGCCACGATTGAATATGGGGACTCGGTTAGCACTGATATGTTAAAGAACGCGGTGGCAAAAACCGGCTATAAATTGATTGTTTCAAGCGGGGCTTCGGCGGAGGGAGTTCATATGAGTCATAAGACGGGTGAGATGCGGGGCGTGAAAACTGGCAGCGAAGCGGAGCATGACCATCACCGGATGCTTAAGGAAGCGGAAATCGCGCTTTTAAAACGTAAGTTTACTGTGGGAGCGGTTTTATCCGTCTTAGTGGTATTGTTGAGCTTTCCTGACTATTTCCGATTTCTGGGAGAGGTTATTCCCGTTGCGCCACGCCTTCTCGTTCTTCTGGTCTTGACCGTTCCGGTTGAATTTTGGGTTGGTTGGCAATTCTGGCGGGGGGCATGGTACGGGTTTAAAAATTTCACGGCCAATATGGATACTTTGGTTGCGATGGGCACGGGAGCGGCTTTTACATACAGTGCGGTTGTCACACTTTTGGCAATTGGAAATCGGCAGTTTGAAATTGCCGGCGGAGCCGGTCTGGATGCGTATTTTGACGTCGCGGCGGTGGTTGTAACTTTGGTGATTTTGGGGAAATTTTTGGAAGCCCGCGCGAAAGGGTCGGCTTCTGAAGCGATTAAAAAACTTTTGAAGCTTCAAGCAAAAACAGCCCATGTTATATACGAAGGCGGACGCGAGATGGAAATGCCGATTGAGGAGGTAAAGGCGGGGGACATCATTTTAGTAAAACCCGGCGAGAAAGTTCCGGTGGACGGTATCATTGTTGAGGGACATTCCGCGCTTGATGAATCAATGGTGACCGGAGAATCTCTCCCTGTGGATAAAAAAGAAGGCGATGAAGTTATTGGCGCGACAATAAATAAAACCGGCGCGTTTAAATTTCGAGCGACCAAAGTTGGCAAAGAGACATTTCTGGCTCATATTGTGAAGATGGTAGAGGAGGCGCAGGCATCTAAAGCGCCTATTCAAAAGTTAGCCGACAAAATTACGGCATATTTTGTGCCGCTTGTGCTTGGAATTGCCATATTGGCATTCGTCGTCTGGCTGTTCCTTGGTCCCCAGCCGGCGTTGAGCTTTGCTTTGATAAATGCCGTGGCGGTAATGGTAGTGGCCTGTCCTTGCGCCTTGGGACTCGCGACTCCCACGGCGATAATGGTTGGCACTGGCAAAGCGGCGGAAAGATGGATTATCATCCGCGACGCCGAGGCCTTGGAATTGGCCGGTAAAATAGATACGGTTGTTCTTGATAAAACCGGCACTTTGACCAAAGGCGAACCAACGGTGACGGACGTTATTTCGTTTGATTCCGGCGACAAAAATAAAATAGTCCAGATTGCGGCAAGTTTAGAGAAATTTTCCGAGCATCCTATCGCCAAAGCCATTGTCGCCTATGCGGCAAGTTTGGGAAAGCAATCGTCGCATCCGCTGGACACGGCCATTCAAAAGAAGGCGAAAGAGATAAATGCCGGTGTATATGAGATAAAGAATTTTTTGGCTATACCCGGCAAAGGGATTGAAGGAGAAATTTCCGGCGATGCGGCGGATGAGGCGAATAAAAAGATATTTCTTGGCAACTACGCTCTCCTTGAAGAAAAACGCATTGAGATTGCGCAAATAATCAGGGAAAAGGCCGAATACTTGGAAAGCGATGGGAAGACCCTGCTTTTTCTCGCGGATGCGGAAAATCTCGTGGGAGTAATTGCGGTGGCTGACACTCTCAAGGATAATTCTGCGGAAGCGATATCGTGGCTTAATAAAATCGGAGTTGAGGTGTGGATGATTACCGGAGATAACGAGCGGACAGCGAAAGCCATCGCCAGCCGGCTTGGCGTAACTAATGTGATGGCGCGAGTTTTGCCGCAGGATAAGTCAGCCAAAATCAAGGAGCTCCAGGGCAAAGGCAGAAAAGTCGCCATGGTGGGCGATGGTATCAACGATGCTCCGGCCCTGACGCAGGCGGATGTCGGAATTGCCATCGGCACTGGCACCGATATTGCGATTGAAGCGGGGGACATCACTCTGATATCCGGCGATCCTCTGGGAGTTTACTACGCGATTAAATTAAGCCGTCGCACTCTCTCCAACATAAAGCAAAACTTATTCTGGGCTTATATTTACAACATAATTCTCATTCCTGTGGCGGCCGGCGTCTTGTGGCCGTGGTTCGGCATTCTTCTTAATCCCATCTTGGCGGGCGGCGCCATGGCCTTCAGCTCGGTATCGGTAGTGCTTAACTCTCTGCGATTAAAGAGGGCGGCAGTGTAGAATCAATCGAGGGTTTATGCCACGCTTTTGCGCAAGGTAAAAATAAGATAGAATAAAGTATATGGACGGCAAACAAGTTTACGCCTCTTATTTAAGAAGTTTTACTTTCGGCGTTGAAGACAGCTTGGTTTCTACGGTCGGGTTTCTCTCGGGCATTGCGGCCGCCGGAATTAACAGCCAGATAATTATTCTGTCAGGTCTGGTGCTTATTTTCGTGGAGTCGTTCTCTATGGCGGTCGGGATTTTTCTTTCTGAATATTCAGCCGAAAATTATCTAAGCGTAAGCAAGAGTAACTTGCGCACTTCGTTCAATTCCGGAACGATAATGTTTTTCTCATATTTTATTTCCGGTTTTATCCCCCTGGCGCCCTATATTTTGTTTGCGGGGGACTCATCGCTTGCGTTCTCGCTGTTATTTTCCCTGATGGCTTTGTTCGCTTTGGGAGTTGTCGGAGCCAGAATATCCGGAGCGAGTGTTTGGAAAAATGGTTTCAGAACTCTGATTATTGGCGGTTTTGCTGTCGTTGTCGGCGTTGTTGTCGGTCGGTACGCCGCAAAATTTAATCTTTAACTTTATAATTCAATATGGCTAAATTTCAAAAAATATCATTGTTTTTGTTGCGGGTGTCTTTGGGGTGGATGTTTTTCTATGCCGGTATTACCAAGGTCATTAATCCGGCATGGTCGGCGGAGGGCTACTTAAATGGCGCTAAAACATTTGCCGGTTTTTATCATTGGCTGGCCAGTCCGGGCATACTGCCGGTGACGAATTTCGTCAACGAATGGGGCTTAACGCTTTTGGGTGTATCTTTGGTTCTTGGTATTTTCGTGCGGCTGAGCTCAACTCTTGGTGCGTTTTTGATGTTGCTTTTTTACTTGCCGATATTGCAGTTCCCGTATCCTAATGCGCACTCCTTTATCGTGGACGAGCATATAATCTACATCTTTGCGTTGCTGTCGCTGGGTTCCATCCGCGCCGGACGCGTTCTGGGACTGGAAAAATGGTGTTCCGATCTGCCGGTATGCTCCAAATTTCCCAAGTTGCGTGATTGGCTGGGATAAATACGTCTTGCTTTTATAAATACATTGAGCTTGTTCAATGCTCGGTTTTTTGATATTATTTTTTTCTTGTTCCTTATCAACTTTTGAGGTGGATTATGGGCAACATCGTAACTTTAACCGGGCCATCCGGAGCCGGCAAGACAACCCTCGCTGGCGCGCTTTTCAACTTTTATCTCTGTCTTTATCCCAACGCATTTAGACTCCTAATTAGCCAAACAACCCGTCCACCGCGGACGGAAGGTTCAAGAAAAGATTTGCCGGGGGAATATAACTGCATCAGTAAGGCCGAGTTTGAACGGATTTTGGCGGAGGATAAGTTTTTGTGGCATATATTCGTCCACGGCAATTGGTATGGAACCATGCGACAGTCGGTTGACGAAGCGATGCGAGCGGCTTATGTGTCGATAGCCGTGCTTACTATTGAGGCCGTTGAAACGCTATGGCAGTATACCGGCGGGAAAATAACCCCGATTTTTATCCAGCGGCCCGAACCGTTGATCGAGGAAAGTTTGCGCGGAAAAGAAAGCCCCGAATTTATAGCCAAAAGAATGGTTGAATGCCGCGGCTGGTTCCAAAGAGCCAAAAACTCTGTTGTCCCGTTCCGCTATATTCAAAACGACGGCACAGTTCCCGAACTGGTTCATAATTTTTTTGAGCAATACCAAAAATAGCCTCCCATGCGGGGCTTTTCTTTTTGCGGCGGGGCACGGTAGCCCGACTTTGCCAAAAGCGGGGCAAAGGAATAATATTATTTTAGCTCGTTGAGAGGCGATTATGGCGTCAAAATGGCAGAAGATGCTGGCGTGGTTGGATAAGTTTGTCAGCCGGTTACTTTATATTGATTATTGTTATATTGAACCCGGACGGAACGGGTCAGCCGTGGAATTGCGCTTCTATCATACTTTTGGGCCGCGGATGGCGATAATCCATCCGGACAGGATGGCGGAACTGGGAAGATATTTTGAGATTGTGCATCTTTACGACCGACATAACCGGCTGGTAACAAGGAAATTCCGCCGGGAAATACTGGAGGCGGGCGACAGTTTGGTTGTTGACCGTGTTTTCCGTAACCCTTTTAATGAAAGTCTGCCGCTGTTCATCTATAAAGATTATGCCAAAGGAGAATTGGTCATTATTGATAAGAATGAGAATAATCCGAGGCACTTATGATACTTGTCCGAAGGACTGTTTTTGCAACTCCCAAGCGGCCTTATGAAATGTATGAGTATCGAATCACTTACGAAGTTTACAAAGATCCGACCGGAGCTACATACATAAAAAGGCATCCGCGGAGCGAGAATATAAAAGTAATCAGGGGGGTCAGTTATAAGGAAATAGAAGATTGGGTAGAGCGGGGCATTAAGCCCAAAACTACGGCAACCGATAACGACTGAAAGGTTGCTTTTTTATGGTGATTTGTTATGATGTTTATTGTGGCGTCTTGCCGTATATTAAGGTAGGATGCTATTAATTATGGCGGATACGGCTCAGTCATCAACCAACGCAATCCCTTACGAAGATATGCTTAAGTCTGGCATGCATTTTGGGCGCAAAAAGACGGTGTTCAATCCCAAAATGAAGGACTATGTTTTTATCGTGCGGGACGGCATTTGCATTATTGACCTGCTGAAAACGCAAAGCCAGCTTGGCCAAGCGACCGAGTTTATGAAGGAGATAACGCAGAAAGGTGGCCTTATACTTTTCGTAGCGCTGACCAAGCAGTCAATAACCGCCACCAAAGAATTGGCTGAGGCATTGAATATGCCGTATGTCGTTGAAAGATGGCTGGGCGGCACATTGACCAATTTCAAAGTTATTTCCGGCAGGATCAAGCAATTTGAAGAACTGGAGAAATCGCAGAAAGAAGGCGCTCTTGAAAAATATACCAAAAAAGAAAAGCTGGTAATTGAGAACGAATTGAAGAAAATGAGGCAAAAATTCGAAGGGCTTAAGCGTCTTACCAGAATACCGGATGCGGTATTCGTTACTTCGCTTAAAGAAAGCGCCTTGCCTATCAGGGAAGCGCGGCTGATGAAGGTGAAGGTTGTCGGTATCGCCAATACCGACTCCGATCCGTCCGGTATTGATTACGCAATTCCCGCGAATGACCGTTCCAAGAAATCAGTTGACCTAATTATAAATGCGTTAAAAGACCACTTGAGCAATGTCTGATTTAGACAAGGTAAAAAAGTTGCGTGAATCAACAGGGCTTTCTTTCAATGAGATTAAAAAAGCTCTTGACGAAAGTGGCGAAGACGAGACCAAAGCGTTGGAAACGCTTCAGCGGTTGGGCGTCTTGATGGCAGCCAAAAAGGCCTCCCGCGAGGTCAAAGAGGGGGTTATTTCCACCTATATTCATTCAACCAAAAAACTCGGCGTGATGGTTGAGCTTTTGTGCGAAACCGACTTTGTCGCCAGAAACAGCGAGTTTCAGGCGTTGGCTTATGATCTGGCATTGCACATCGCCGCTCTTAAGCCGGCTGATTTGGAAGAACTGCTGGGCCAGGAATTTGTAAAAGACCCCAGTAAGACGATTCGCGACATAATCAACCAATCTGTGGCAAAACTTGGAGAAAACATCCAAGTGGGACATTTCACGATTTTTGAAATCTAGCCCGCCTCTTATTGGCCATTTGCCATGTTTTATCTGACCGTCCCTCTGGCAATTCTGCTGATCTCCTTTGCCGGAATTACTGCAATTATTTGGCGAAAGCTTCCGTATATGAAAAAACTGACTCTGGAATCTCATGACACCGGAGGTAATTTTATATTTGAATTGGCGCCGGAAGCCAGAGTTTTTTCGGAAAAAATCAAGTTGAAAGAGTATAAAGACCGATTTTTGGTTGAATTGGAAAAGTTTCTTCGGCGGATAAGACTTTTTTTTCTTAAATTTGACGCTTTGGCGGAGTCGCTGATAAAGAAAATAAGGCGAAGCCATCGGATTAACCGCATACCGGCAGAAAATCCAGCCGTCCCCGCTACGGATATGCCGTCATTTTTAAAGCCAACGGCTGAAGATTTAACCACTTCAGTTAAAGTGAAAAAAATCAGAAAAATGAGTCCGGAAGAAATAAAGCAGAAAGAGCAGGAACTAATTGTTGAAATCGCCAAGGATCCCAAAAATTCCGATTTTTATGTCCAGCTCGGGGAGTTGTATGTTAAGATGAATAGCTTGACCGACGCGAAAGAAGCTTTTGAAACGGTTCTCAAGCTTGATTCCGGCAACTCAACAGCCAAAGAAAACTTAAAGAAAGTATCGGCCAAATTGAAATCGCCGGAATCTTAGAAAGATTCTCCGGTTATGTGTTAATTGTGTATAAGCCACCTTAGCTCAGCGGAAGAGCAACTGTTTTGTAAACAGTAGGTCCACGGTTCGAATCCGTGAGGTGGCTCCGATAGGGCAAAATTTGTAAAAACAGGATAAATCGTCGACGGAGGTCCGATTCCTTCCACGGGTTCCAGGGGTTTTAAGAAGGGGGGTGTACTCAAGCAGTCAACGAGGGCAGACTGTAAATCTGCTGGCCGAACGGCCTACGTAGGTGCAAATCCTACCGCCCCCACAAATGCCAAAGTATATACCATTTGGTATATACTTTGGCATCAGTTAGTGACAGCGGTAGGATTTGCAAGGCGGAGCGATGTATCGCCAGCAGGCGATACCGCGAGGCGGGGTCTATTGTACAAAATAATAATTGCCGTTGTAGCTCAGTTGGTAGAGCAACTCCATGGTAAGGAGTAGGTCGTCGGTTCAATTCCGACCAACGGCTCCAAGATTGTACTTTCGTCTTTTTGACCGACGAATCGGTGGGCGGCACGCAGTGCCGCCCATTGGTTTTGTGGGGGGAAATCAAGGCCGCTCGGCGCGCAGAGGCGCGCCGAGCGGTTGGCCAAGACGAGGTTCGAAATCCTTTGCGGTTTTGTATTTACTTTGCCCCCAAAAGAATTTTTGCTATAGTGAGTATGTACTCAATCGCCAAAGTTGTCTTTTTTAATGGCCGTCTCGGTCAGTTCAGGGCAACTTGGATTGAGTACAACCGGGGCGGCCATTTAAGTTTTTAATCTTATGAATAACGACACACAAAATATCTCGCAAAAATTCTTTTTGTATGCCCGCAAATCCACCGATGTTGAGGACAAGCAAGTGCGTTCCATCGAGGACCAAATTACAGAATTGCGCGCCTTTGCGAAACAAGAAAATCTCAACATTGTTGATGAGTTGGTGGAAAAACAATCGGCCAAAATTCCGGGCCGCCCCATTTTTAACGAAATGCTCAATCGGATAGAGAGTGGCGAAGCGAACGGAATTTTGGCGTGGCACCCCGACAGATTGGCGCGCAATTCTGTTGACGGCGGAAAAATAATTTATCTTTTGGATTGCGGGCATTTGGCGATGTTGAAATTTCCCACATTTTGGATGGAAAATACATCTCAAGGGAAATTTATGCTCAACATCGCCTTTGGGCAAAGCAAATACTATGTGGATTCTCTTTCCGAAAATACAAAACGAGGATTGCGCCAAAAAGTTAAACGCGGAGAATATCCAAGCCTTGCGCCAGTGGGATATCTCAATGATTCTCGCAATAAAACTGTGGTGGTGGATAAAAAGCAAGCTCCGGTTGTTCGCAAAGCGTTTGAACTCTACGCGCAAGGTGATCAGCGGCTGGAAGATATCGGTGAGTTTTTGGCGCAACACCACTTAGTTTCCCGAAGCGGAAAGAGAATCCACATCTCAAGAGCGACCTTTATCCTCTCTAATCCATTTTACACCGGATTATTTCGCTATGCTGGCGAAATTTACGAAGGCAAGCACGAGCCAATCATTGCAAAGAAACTTTTTGACAGAGTGCAAGAAGTTTTGAAGCAGAGAGGAAGGCCGAGACATAAATCTAAAATCGAGCCGCAAGTATTTTGCGGACTACTCCGGTGTGCTACTTGCGGCATGATGATAACTGGCGAATACAGGGTGAAAACGCAGAAAAACGGCGCACAACATTTTTATACTTACTACCACTGCACGAAGAAGCGTAAAAACTTCAAATGTCCCGAACCCTGTATTCGCCAAGAAAAACTGGACGAGCAAATTTCCTCTCTGCTTCAAAAAGTTTCTTTGCGACCGGATTGGGCGGAAAAACTTAATACAAGATTGGAAAAAGATAAATCAAAGTCCGCCCAATCCGTTTCTGCTTTTGTTCAAAAAAACCAAGAGAGAATAAAAATCATCATTGCCAAGCTCCAGCGACTTCTGGACGGCTATTTGGAGCAAGATATAGACCGAGAAATCTATCGTACCGAAAAAGCCAAACTCATTTCCGAAAAGAAGTCGTTGGAGGAGCAAATGGCCAATCTTGAACAAAAGCAGAATGGTTGGCTCGAACCGATGAGAGAATGGATAAAAGTCGCTTCAACTCTTGAGAAAACCGCAAGGGATGGCAACCTTTTTGCTAAAAAGGTTGCTGCCGAACAAGTGTTCGGCTCGAACCTCGTCTTGGCCAACCGCGAGGCGCGCCTGCGCGCGCCGAGCGGCCTTGATTTCCCCCCACAAAACCAATGGGCGGCACGAAGTGCCGCCCACCAATTCGTCGGTCAAAAAGACGAAAGTACAATCTTGGAGGCGCGAGCTGGACTTGAACCAGCAATAACGGTTTTGCAGACCGTCGTGTTAGCTTTTTCACCATCGCGCCAGAAACCTTAATATAAGAATACCATACAGACTTTAATAATCCAAGTGTTTGTTATTATGTGACATAAAAAAGCCCGGGCAGATTTTCTCTAGCCCGGGCCATTGACCGACGTTGATGATGACCTCTCATCACTTCCGTCGCCAGGTGGTTCCGGTGGGACCATCTTCGACTACAACATGATGAGTGGATAGCTGGTCGCGAATCCGATCAGCACCCGCAAAATCACGCTTTTCTCTGGCGATAGCACGCTGGCGAATTAACTCTTCAATCTCTGCCACCGATAGGTCTTTTGATGGCTTACCCTCAAACCACTGTCTTGGGTTTGTTGTCAGGAGGCCTAACATCTGACCCGCGGCTTTGAATGAAGCAATCGCTTCCATGCGATTATCGCCTTTCATGTCGGTGATACGGTCTCGCAGGGAGTGAAGAGCAGCAATCGCAACGGGCGTATTCAGGTTGTCATCTAGGGCGTCAATGAAGTTCTGCGGAGGGGCAGACGGAACCACCTCAGGCGCTTCCTCAACAACACGATAGAAGCGGTCAAGCTGTTGCTTTGCCTGCGCCAGAAGGTCGTTAGACCACTCGAGCGGTTTGCGGTACTGTGCGGAGAGAAGTGCGAAACGCAAAACTTCGCCCTGCCACCGCTTCAAGAGATCTCGCACCAGTACGATATTACCCAGCGACTTTGACATCTTGTCTGCGCCCATCTGCAGAAAGCCGTTGTGGACCCAATAGCGGGCAAGCGGCGCGCCGCCATGGACGCCGGCTGACTGGGCGATTTCGTTTTCGTGATGAGGAAAACGTAAATCCTGGCCGCCGCCGTGGATGTCGATGGTCATACCGAGCTCTTTCCCGATCATCGTGGAGCATTCAAGATGCCAACCTGGACGACCGCGCCCCCAAGGACTTTCCCAGCCCGGTTCATTTGGCTTCGAGGGTTTCCACAACACGAAGTCTGCCGGGTTTTGCTTGTATGATGCAACTTCGACACGCGCACCAGCTAACATCTCATCGTGATCGGCACCCGAGAAAGATCCGTAAGCATCGAACCGCTTTGTTGCGAACAAAACGTGACCATCGGCCACATAGGCGAAGCCATTCGCAGTGAGCCGTTCAACCATGGACACCATCTCGCCAATGTAATTGGTCGCGATAGGTTCAATGGTCGGCGGAAGCACGTTAAGCTCTGCCGATTCCTCATGGTAAATCGCAGAAAACTTAGCCGTGATCGATTCTATGGGTTCACCGGTTTCCTGGGACGCCCTGATGATCTTGTCGTCGATATCGGTGATATTGCGTGCGTAAACTACCGATTCTGCGCCGTAATGATGGCGCAGTACACGAAACAGGATATCAAACACGACCGCTGGGCGGAAGTTGCCGATGTGAGCATAGCTGTAGACGGTGGGCCCGCAGACATACATCGTAATTCGATTTTCGTCGGCAAGAATGAAAGCCCGCTTCTTGCGGGTTGCACTGTCATAGAGAACGAGATTTATCTTTTTCATCGGTTTTACTCCTTTCTCCCTAACTTGTTAAGGTGCTGAGTTCTATATAAGAATTTAACGCACTCTTACAGATTTGTCAAGGAGTTTTGCTTTTACAAATTTTAAAATTTTTATAATGATTCAAATGATTAAGGCGATTGTGCTCTTCTGCTGAAGTAACCAACGACGGCAGATTCATTTCCACATCCGATGCATTTGCCATGTTCTTTTTCTTTAACGCCAATACCTAATATTTCCCCGACAGAATCCCGCTCTAGATTTATTCCGCATTCAGTCGATCCGCAATAAGAAAATTTTACGATATAATTTTGCCCCACTAAATTGACAAGTTCATCGCGAGATTTTGCTGCCTTTGTTTTTTCTTCCAGAAAAAATTCAGCGTCTTCACGGATTTGTTTTTCTACTTCACTAAAGTATTTTAATACAGTTTGTTCAATATCATCCGCAGATACAGTCTGCCAGATGTTTTGAGTTCTTGTGCTGGCACTGATTGTCTGATTTTGAACGTCGTTCGGCTCTATGATTAAAAGCAATGGCACGCCTCTTTCTCTCCAATGGCTAATTTTTTGTTTAACAGTCCTATTTTTATTCTTATCTATATAAACCCTGGCTCTTATCTTTTCTATTATCTTTTTTGTATATTTTTCAATGCCATAATCTTCGTGCAGTTTTGGTTTAGGTATCAGCACAACTTGTATAGGGGCAAACTCCGGCAGGAGTCTTAATCCGTAATTATCTGAATGTATTGCCAACATTGCCGCCAGCGCTCTTTCATTGATTCCAAATGTTAATTGATGAGTGTGTTCTGTTGCACTCCCCTCGCTTTCAAATTTAATATCAAAAATTCGTGAAAAAATTTGATCCTGCAAATAAGCTACCCCGATATTAAGATTTACATTTTTGGGCGGAAAATAGCTTTCAAATGAAATATTTTTTTCAGAAACAGGGTTATTGCCCCATTGTAATCTTGTTACCATCCTATAGGGTATGACAAGAGTATTGTGCATATCTTCTAAAATTTTTAACACAGCATCAAATTCATTTATAACCTCTTGCCTTGTTCTAAAAACACCATGTCCTTCCAATAACGGCGTGGATTCATCACTGTTTATCAATGGATATGGGCGATGATGGGAACGAAATGTATTGCCCACTTGAAACAGACGGATAGGTAAATCAGATGAAATTTTAATCCATTGACGAAGCATCGGATAAATACCGCTTTCACCTGTTGGGTTTAGAAAAATGTCTGTATCTTTATTACCATCCTTTAGCCAAAATACATTTTGGCTAAAATCTTTTACAGCAGCGGCTATTTTCCTGAGGGAAGACCCCGGCATTAGTCGAGGGAATTCATGTTGTTTGTAACCGGCGTCCGTCATCATGGTTTCAAGTTTATTAAAAACCAATTTTTTAAACTGAAAACCATAAGGCAGCCATACGTGAGCACCCCTTACTGGATAAGAGGCATCCAGTATATTGGTTCTAAATAAAAAATTTTTAAATTGTTCGGAGTCCATTTTATATATTGCAATTTTATTGGGTTTGTTATATCATATATTATAGAATATATAATTATTAATTTCAAACTAAACCTATGAAAAAAAATTTAATCATCGTAATAATTGTAATTTTGGTAATCGCCGGGGCTTTGGCCGTATTTTTGGCAAATACGAACAAACAAAACGGTTTGGATAATGTAACGATTAGGCTTAAGTGGCTGCATCAGTCGCAGTTTGCTGGATACTATGCAGCCGCACAGGAGGGATTTTATAAAGATGAGGGAATAAATGTAAAGCTGGTGCCCGGTGGTGCAGAAACTCCATCAATTCAAATAGTGGCGGGCGGATCAGAGCAATTTGGAGTTTCTGGAATGTCGCAGTTAATAGAGGCACGCGCACAAGGAATACCAGTCGTCGCCTTGGCCACAACTTATAGGAAAAATCCGCTCATTTGGTTTGGAATTAGCGAAAATATACGAGCGCCACAGGACTTAGTCGGGAAAAAAGTTGGGCTTACCGTTGGCAGCAATTCTGATTTACTTTTCAGAGCAATGCTTAAAAAGACTGGTATCGATATTAACGATATTACCATTGTGCCGGTTAAATATAATTTATCGCTATTGCTTGAGAAAAAAGTTGATGTGTACGAGGGATATCTAACGGATCAACCGATTACGGCAGAATTAGCGGGGTATAAAACGTATATCATTAATCCGTCAGACTACGGAATCAATTTTTACGGGGATACGCTCTTTACTACGGAAAGAGTTATTCAAGAAAACCCCGACTTAGTAAAACGGATTACTCGCGCAACTCTTAAAGGTTGGCAGTTCGCTTACGATCATCCGGAAAAGGCCGTGGACTACGTGCTCATGTATTCCGATCAACTCAACAGAGAACAGGAGATGCGCGGGATGAAGGCCAGTTTAGAACTTATAAAGCCAGATGATAAGCCAATCGGTACAATAGAAATGGACATTGTGAAGCAGATGCAAGATTTGTTGGTAGATTATGGTATCCTCAAATCACCTGTTGATTTGGATAAATTAGTATCCAAATCTTTTTAAGAAATACAATGCCTCGAAATAAACATGATCCCCACTTAAATGAAACCGAAGTTCAATATAATAGAATTAAAAAAGGTAACATTTTAACAGAGGTTTATCATATACCTTCCTCTACGAATAATGTTGTCCTCTTGTTTTGTTACGGAATACCGAGTCACCCATTTGACAGGTTTCCTTTTGGCTTGGAGTCATATCTGAGACAGGGTTATATATTAGCGTACCCTCACTACGAGGGAACATTTGGGAGCGAAGGGGTATGTACTATTGAAAATGCCGTTAATTCTGTTCTGGTTACGCTACGTGTTTTACTTGACGGAGATCTCTCTGACTTAATATCCGGAGAGCGTTTTAATATAAAACCACAACGAATCATTTTGGTGGGTGGCAGTTTTGGTGGGTCTGTTGCCTTGATTGCGGCGGCAAAATCAGATGAGATTAACAATGTTATTTCCGTTGCTGGGCCAACTAATTACAAGGGGCGAGATTTCTCGAAATTAAAAGATAGGCTAAGCAGAGCTTATAATAAAGAATGGAATATTAGCCCTTTAACGTGGAGGCAACTTATGCGAGGCAAGGTTGATATCAATCCTATAGATTACGTAAAAAAATTGAAGAATAAAAATACTTATCTCATCCATGGCGAAGCTGATCCTATTATTCCCGCAGATTATGCAACTAGACTCTACGAAATGTTGAGGGACGGCTTCGGGAAACATCAAATACTTATAGAACCCAATGTCGGACATGTTGGTTGTCATTATATAGGAATGGATCATGTCCATGAATCGCTTGAATCTTGGTTGAACGAATCGTTGTAACTCATTATGAAAACTATAATATCATTAAAAAATGTTGAAAAGTATTTCAATAGTTTACATGCCTTGAAAAATATAACGTTTGATGTAAATGAGGGAGAATTTGTTTCTATTATTGGGCCAAGTGGGTGTGGTAAGACGACTTTACTGAAAATTATAGGTGGGTTGACCAATTTTTCTAAAGGTTCAGTGACAATAGAGAGCGGGTCGGTGGAATCCGCCCTTCAGGGGAGAAAATTCGGATTTGTTTTCCAAAAGCCTGTTCTACTGCCGTGGCGAAACGTTTTGGAAAATATACAATTACCTTTAGAGATTCTAGACCGCCGCAACGCTTCTGAGATACCTAGTAAATTATTAAAAATAGTCGGCTTGGAGAAGTTTGAGAATTTTTATCCGAATGAGTTAAGTGGTGGAATGCAACAGAGAGTTTCTATCGCTCGGGCATTATCTTTTGGGCCTTCTATATTACTGATGGATGAGCCTTTTGGATCATTAGACGAAATTACCAGGGATCGGTTAAATTTAGAGTTATTGCGGATATGGCGGGAAGAAAGTTCTACCATCTCTTCTATAACATTTGTTACTCATTCAGTACCAGAATCTGTTTTTATGTCAGACAAAGTTATTGTTTTATCCGCCAGACCAGTAGCTGTCCAGCAGATCGTAGATATAGACCTACTAAGGCCAAGAACTTCTGAAATAAAGTATTCAAAAAAGTATCTTGAATTAGTGCAATGTATAAGAAAAATATTAAAATAAAACTAAAGAGAACACTAACCCCTGTCTTCGTATCTTTAGGGGTTCTTGTCATTTGGGAATTTATTGTATCTATCACTAATTACCCGGAATATCTTTTACCAAGACCCATTGTAATATTCAGTGCATTAATTGCGAATTTTAATTCCCTTCTTTATCACACGGGGATCACACTATTTGAGGCTATGGTTGGTTTTGTGATTGCTAATATTTTAGCTTTCTTTATTGCTGTTATATTTACCCATTCTAAGACAATAGAAGCTGGTTTCCATCCTTTTGTTATTGCATTACAGACTACCCCGATAATCGCGATGGCTCCGCTTTTAGTATTGTGGTTTGGTTCTGATATTGGCTCCAAAATTGCGGCTGCTGCATTAGTATCATTTTTCCCAACTATCGTTAATGGAGTGAAGGGGTTAGAAACTATAGATGAGGAGGCTTTAGATTTATTCAAATCTTTCTCCGCCACCCGTCGGCAAATATTTGCAAAATTACGATTGCCGAATTCTTTACCTTTTTTCTTTCAGGCGCTGAAAACATCAGCGGCACTTTCCGTAATAGGGGCAATCGTAGGAGAATTTGTTGGTGCAAACAGAGGTATTGGTTATATCATCCTAACCTCTACGTATCATATGGAAACAGTAAAAATGTTCACAGCCATTATTATGAGTGCCGTTGCGGGCATGTTATTTTTTGGCATTGTTAGCATAATAGAAAAGAAAATTGTTTTTTGGCAAAAATTTTAGTCAAGCAGGTTTGTATTCTCGTCGCCCTTACGGCGAGCGGACAAGGCGTGGAGGGG
>Ga0155878_122_pt3 | contig 25305 bp, 26 predicted proteins | sample RifCSPlowO2_01_FD_107532 | JGI IMG/M metagenome (GOLD analysis project Ga0155878, IMG submission 107532) | Candidatus Yanofskybacteria bacterium RIFCSPLOWO2_01_FULL_45_72
CAATGAAGATTATATTGTTAGTAATATTTTTGGCTCTTCTGATAATTTCTTTTATATTATTGCCAAACTGGTCTACTGGAATTTGATTTGGGCCATTTTCGCCCCTTAAGTAGGAATCATTTCCACCAGATTGAAAAATTAAGCCATCAGCCTCTCTTATTTTGGCTTCTGATTCGAACCTTTTTAGTATGGTTTCGGTTGTTCCTCCAGAGATACTTAAGTTATAGATTTCTGTTTCTCCATCAGTCTTTTCGCCAATATAAAGCCATAGACGATTTACCCATCCGCCCTTTTCCATATCCCAAGCACCCCAGGCGGTGCTATCACCAAATATACAAATTGATTGAATTTTACTCATGACACTCTAAATTAAAGCAAAAATCTGGCTAAGTTGCCAGTCTTTTTGGTGTAATATCGGGTATTTTACGGTTACTAGGGATGCTATTTGGGGTAGTTTTAGACAAGTCCGACCCCCTATACGCACCCTATGTTCACCTTGTTTTTGGCCTTATTCCCCCTTTAACTTGCAAAATACCTTCTCTCCAACCCAAGTGCATGATTCAGCCTCTTTAAGCCAGGTTGGAGCCGATGGGTCTTTTTTTAATTCCTCTAACTCCTGGGGGCTTACTGGTATTGAGGTATTAGCCTGCTGACTCTCAATGACCTGGGCATTATCTGTTTTGGAGAAGTAAAAATAGCCAGCCAAGGCCAGAGTAATAATCACTGCCATATAAATATATCTATTTTTGTTCATCAGATTTAGGTTTTGGAAGGCTAGATATTATAAAGGCGTTTCCTTCTTCTTTCTCTGTCCCGTCAGTAATAGACTCGTGCTCCTGATTGGCCAAGACTTCTTTTTCCACCTTAAAATACTTCTGCACCGCTTCGTACATCTCGTCTGTGAGTTGTTCTTTTGACTTACCCTCTGGGGATATAAGTGCGATTAGTTTTTTCATGGAGTTAATTAAATAGTATTAAATATAATACATACAAAATACCAGATGCCATCCAAATCATAGCAACCATACCAGAAAAATTATTTACCTCTTTATCTTTTTGCTCTTGTGCGTCTTGCCAGTTGTGGAAAATTCGCTTAGGTTCCTCATGGCCAGACAACCTTTTTACATCATCCTCTAAACTTCTTATTCTGGCTTGCGTGCCGTCTTTCCCCAAACGATAGATAAAATAGGCAATCAAAAACCAGGCCAGATAAAATACCAGGTAGGTATAAATACCCACAAGTTTATTGCTTACGCCAATATTAGTATCGGGATGATGTGCCCATTCATCGCCTATCCAAAGATATTGTTCCTGTCTAAAAAATATAGCCCCCAGAAACCAGGGAAAAACAATAAATGCGGATATGCAATAAAAGGCAATCAGGATATCTCGCAAACCTTTTGGTAATTTGTGCCACAGTTTTATTATCATTTATTTGGTCAAGAATCCTTTTACGGTTACTGGTGGCTTTGGGTTATTATCAAGAATATTCATAAAACTAATTCGTGCTCGATAATATTTGCCAGCAACATCCAGTTTAATTGGATTGCCGTTATAACTTGGACATAGATTCGGCCCAACGTTAGCCCATGTTACACCATCTGGAGAGGCCTGCATAAATACTGCGGTATTAGCCTGCTGACAATTTGAGGGTTGAGTAAAGTAGGCCCAAAGATACTGAAAGCCATCAGTTTCTATAACTTCGGAGGCATCTCCATTTACCAAGCCAGTTGAACCATCGAAGAAGACAACGTCTTTAGTAGCAAACAATAACTGCTCTAACTCGGTAACTCTATTTTCTAAACCTAAAACTCTTTCCTCATTCCAACTCGGACTTCCTGGTTCACCTTGTAAACCCTGTTCTCCTTGAGACCCAGTTTCACCCTGCGGGCCTTGAGGGCCAGGAATTAGTTGAATGCTGGCCATCTGCTGTTTTAGAGTATTTATAGCATCCCAAATGGCCTGGAAGGGGTCTCCGCTTGGAGACGTAGAGGCAACTACTCGACCAGCAAACAATATGGCCAGAACCATAACGAATCCTGCAATTACTTTTTTGTTCATTAAAGTAAGTAGTGGGCGGTTCGTTCAAGATGCCTTTTGGCCTATTGAACATAAAAAGCCCACCACGTGAGTAGAGGCCGAAGCCCCTCATACTGGTTTCCCAGTATGGCCAGTTAGACACCCCACATGATGGGTTTCTTATGTCTAACTGGACTTGTTCACCATGCCCAGTAAACTGGGTTTAGGCTACTAACTAAATTAAATTGTTGATTATATTATACCTCTATGACCATTAAAATCAATCTAAAGTATTTTTAAATCTTGCCTCTTGAATTCAACATCTTTATAAGTAATTTTACCTCGATATAAATTATTGTTTAATATATACTTTATTGTTGCTGGATACCACTTACCACCTCGGACAGTAGGAGCATTTTTAACATTCATGAATCTGGCTATTCTCCGAAATCCGAGTTTCTTATACCTCCTAAGATAGAAGATTTCTTTTACTATTTTTATCGCAACATCATCTATCTTTAAATCATTATTTTCTGCTATGTATCCAAGGGCTACCCTACCGCCCGCATAACCCCCCTTTCTAGCCTTATTAATTCTACCTCCGCTAAGACGCATCGTTATAAATGACTTCTCTAATTCAGAAACAATACCCATGAACTGCCGAAATGCTTTTCTCATTGGGTCATTGCTATCTAAATCACGCTCCTTAGTGCTTAAAATTGACTTGTGAAGCATCTCTAACTTCTTTATTAGGTGTTCTTGGATATAGAGGTCTCTGGCGAGCCTGTCGAGCCTATAAATCAACACGGCATCAGCCTGATTATCACCCTCTAGATAACTAAAGAGTTCTGCTAGTCCTGGTCTATTTTCCAGGCCACCACTAACACCCTCGTCTTTAAAGGTGGTAATCAATTCATAGCCATTGGTATCTGCATATTCCTTTAGGGCCTGCTCTTGAATCTCTATTGTTCCTTCTTCTTTTTGGTTTTCAGTTGAAACCCTGCAGTAGCCAACTAATTTTCTATTGTGCATAGCAAAATACCCCCATATTAACCAATGAGGGCTGATTATTGTATCTAATAGTTAAGATAATTCCTGCTCTTTCTGTGCCTACGCTATGAAAATGGAATCCCCCTGCCCGACATCCAGAAAATAAACTTTCAAAAGGCCATCTTTCTCCCCCGCCGCGCGACTGGTGTTTAAAGCCAGCACCCCCAGAACTATCAGGATTATTATGTGAATTAAATTTAATTGCTTAGATTGTTTCATATTTATTTTTTAACTTATATGCCGCGAATATCAAAAGCGCACAAGCCAGCGCCACCAACAGCCAATCAAAAGAAAAACTTAACGATGCCAGCGGCAAGGCCGCCAAAAACTGAATAACTTTGATTTGATAGAGCGACAGCGCCCAAGCAACATAACCGATAAGCTGGCCCAGCGGCAGAAAAATCAATCCGCCCAGCCCCGACAAAAATCCCAACAGCATTACCGCCGGCACAAACGGCAAAACCAATATATTCGCCGGCAGAGAAACCAGTGAAAATTGTCTAAAATAATGGGCCAGTAGCGGCGCGACAGCAATTTGAGCCGAAACCGTCATTAGCGCCAGCTCTTTAAGTTCAAATATGTCCGGCCACTTGATTGTCAGGTGTTTGAGGACCGGATAAATATACAGAAGACCCAAGACCGCAAGAAAAGACAGCTGAAATCCGATATTAAAGACAAGGACACGCGGATTAAAATATATCATTACTGCTCCGGCCAGAACTATGGAATTTTTAGCGTCATACAACCGGCCGTAGCCGGAAGCAAACAAAAACAAAAGCCCCATTATCGCCGCCCGCACTACCGACGCAGAAGCGCCAGTCAAAAGAGTGAATAAAATTATAACCACCACCGAAACCCAAAAAGCGTAGCGTCGCCGCATACAGAATACCAATCCCGCCAAAACCGCATCAGCGATGACGGTAATGTTGTAGCCAGAGATAGCGAGGATGTGGGTGGTGCTGGTGCGGTTGAAGACCTCTTTTAAATCTTTGGGAATACTCTGCCGCGCGCCCAAAAGAATGCCGTTGATATATGAAGCATTGGGTTCGGGGATGGATTGGTTAACTGACTCTTGAAACTTGGAGCTTAAAATATTGAGAACCGCGATGCCGGATGGTTGACTTTCCTGTTCGACTGGCAAATCTGCATGGTTAAACCGCGCCGCGCCAAAAACAAAAGTTAAAACCAGAAAGCCAGCCAGCAAGATATCAGCTCTTCGTTTTGAAAAAATTAAAACCACCAAACCAAAAATCAGCAATGCCGAAATTTCAATCGCTGAAACCCCCACGGCCGACGCCGCAAAAACTCCGGCAATAAAAGCTATCAATAGATAAAACAATACCTGCGACTTATGCCAGGTAGTGAAAGTTCCAGTTATCTTTTTATGATTTTCCATTATTTTAACCTGTAGACTAAAGGCGCTCGTATTTTGTGGTAAAAAATAGTCCGCGAAAAGATAGTAAAAATCATCTGGAACTTCTACTACCTGGTATGCATTCAAAGAAACTATCAAAATTTTAGGAAATAAAAAAGAGCCTTGCGGCTCACTGAAAAGTGCTGAAAATAAACCAAGACCAGCCAAAAAAAGGATACGCTACGCGTATCCCGATGCTGATAGACCCAGCTTATCTACGTCTTTGACTCCGAATCCTCGTCTTTTGCCATACTCACCCAACTAAACTCGGGTGATTATTAAAACATTTGTCCTGCATTGACGGCGCAAAGCCACAGTTAAGGCAATAACTGCCGTACTTAACTTCGCCCCCCATAATCACTGGCGATACTGCCAACGGTTTCTGGCAATCGTTGCAACACATCACCCATTTGGGCAGGCCAGCGCCGTTGTAGCGCCGGCAAGACGGGCAAAATATCCGCCATTCGTCGCCAATACACAAATTAACCTGGCCGGGGCAATGGCAACAATGCATGATTTCCACCGCTTCGCCTTTATTATCTCTAGCTGTAAACGAATTTCCAAAATACATTTTATCCTCCTAATTTAATAAAACAGTAAGTCAATTTTGTCTAGCTGTCAAATTTGGTTCATTTTCTTGCAAAATAAAAACAAAAAGAGCCGGGGGCTCTTATTGGACATGAACTGGGTGGGGGGATTCTTTGTTGGCTTCTACAACAGCTTTGCCGAATTCGGCAAGAAGTTCGAATAGCCGTTCGGCATGCACTTTAAAATTTCCCGAGGTCAGCAGAATCCCCATAATACCGCCGAATGCCTGAAGTAGCGGTTCGCACTCAACACTCCACATCGCCCGCCCGACATGGGTATCGTCAAAAACAATTTTTTTGACAAAGTCACGGGGGACATTAAGCGTTACGTCAATCGTGGGACTGTCCTCATTTTCTTTGTTAGTCGGGATGCTTGCGAATACTGTAAAGTCATCGGATGGGGACTCAATATTGGCTTGGTTTTCCGGACTCATGGCAATAACCGTTCCGCCCATAGCGTCCATTATTTTAGAAAAATGGGCATAAGCGGCATCGCCGGAACACAGGAGCTGGCCGGCAACTTCCAGATACTGCTCCATAAGTGGATTGACCAATGTCCGTAATAGCCGCTGGCGCGTTTCGGGTGTATCCGAATCGCCAAAGAATATTTTGAATATGCCTTCAGGAAGTTTTATTTGCAAAGAACAGACCCTTCTTTCATTCACGTCACGGAACCATTTCTGCCATTTTTCCATGCTTAAACTCCTCTCCGGCAGAATAACAAAAATTCCTCTGCCGTCAAATCATCACCTCGCTTTTTGATAAGAAGGAGCGGTATCACCCTGTCCCCTATTTTCAGCATATGCTGAAAATAGGGGACAGGTTTTAACAAATCTAATAAATAAATCTAACAAAAACGGCAGACATGCGTCTACCGCGGATAGTTATGCTTTTTGAAAAAATCTTTCTGCCCATCCCGATCAATCCTCGTCCCCACCAAACAGGCCCAAAAGCGATTCTATCTCCTTGGCCATATTCTCAAAATATTCAAACTGTTCTTTTGTTTGTAATTCCGTTGGGATATGCAAAAAACGTCCCTTGTCTATCCTCAACTTTGATTAAATGGAATGAAATACCGAACTTCTCAACAAACCGATTTTCAATGTCATATTCTTTGTAACTCATTTCTCCTCCGACAAACTACTGACACCTTACACCAAACCAGTTATTTTTCACAACAAGAGTTAATTGCAGACGCCGGTAGTCGCAAAGCAATTGGGGCAGGAATAGCAAGACCCCGCTCTAACCATCAGCGTCCCGCATTGACACACTGGGGCATCGGCTTGGCCAGAAGCGTGCGGTAAAGTTTTGTCCATTTTATTTTTACCGCCACCGTTAGCGGTCGTATGGAATTCTTGTGACATAACCATGGTTGCTTTCACTTCATTATTAGAAGCTTCGGCATCGGCAGGCCCAAATATCTCGGCTTTGTCTTCAGCGCTTAAAAACTTAACGCCTAGATAACGAAACATATAATCAATGATGGACTTGGCCATGGGAATCTCGGGATTGTTGGTAAAGCCAGCCGGGTCAAAACGCAGGTCCTTGAACTTTTTGACCAAAGTTTTGAGCGGAATGCCCGACTGCAAACACATTGAAACCAGCGTCGCAATGGTGTCCAGCAAACCCGAAACAGTACTGCCTTCTTTGGCCGCCACCAAAAAGGTCTCGCCGGGCTTGTGAGTATCGGGATAAAAGCCAACCGTCATATAACCCTCATAACCGCCTACGGAGAATTTGTGAGTCACAGCCGGTCGTTCGTCCGGAAGTTTAACGCGCTTGTAGCCATTGAACCTTTCTATCAGCGGGCTGTCCGCTTCGCTTTTTTTGTCGTCTTTGGAAAGATTGAGCGGTTGAATTGACTTGCAACCGTCGCGATAGATAGCAATGGCCTTCAACCCCAGCTTCCATGATTCAATAAAAACATTTTCCACATCTTCAACCGTGGCGTTACCGGGCAAGTTGATGGTTTTGGATATTGCGCCCGAAATAAATGGCTGAGCCGCGGCCATCATTCTGATATGGCCCATATAACCAATGCTTCTGGAGCCGTTGGCGGCCACGAAAGAACAATCAAAAACCGGCAGATGTTCATCTTTGATATGCGGAGCGCCTTCAATGGTTTCTTTTTCCAGAAGATATTCTTCAATGTCAGCCACCTCTTTGTTGCTATAGCCCAAACGACGCAAGGCCAGAGGCATCAAATCATTAACCAGCTTCAGCGTTCCTCCGCCGACAAGTTTTTTGTATTTGACCAGGGCCAGTTCCGGTTCAATTCCGGTAGTGCGGCAGTCCATCAGGAAAGAAATGGTACCCGTCGGCGCCAAAACCGTAACCTGCGAATTGCGGACGCCGCTACGGCGGCTCAAGTCATGGGCATCATGCCAGACTAGCCGCGAAGCAATCTGCAGATACTTGTCGGCGACGCCATATTCCTGCGAAGCGGAATAAAGATTTTCGGATTCGTCCAAATGTTTTTTAATGACACCGAGCATTGGTTCAGCATTAGTTTTAAATCCGGCAAAGGGCCCTTTTGTGTCGGCAACCAGAGCAGACATGCGGTAAGCTTCCCCGCACATAAGCGAGGTTATTTGCCCAGCAACCAATCGGCCAGCGTCAGAATCATATGGCATTCCCAACACCATCAGCAACGCTCCCAAATTAGCATACCCCAAACCCAGCTGACGATAATCCTTGGCATTTTGAGTAATCTTTTCGGTTGGATAGGAGGAGTTATCAACAATAATATCCTGCGCCAATATCATTGTGTCCACTACTTTTTTGAACAAATCCACGTCAAACTTTCCGCCTTCTTTCAGAAATTTGAACAAATTGATGGAGGCGAGGTTGCAGGCGCTGTTATCAAGATGCATGTATTCACTGCAGGGATTAGAAGCATTGATGCGACCGGTGCGGGAACAAGTGTGCCAGCTATTGATAGTGGTATCGTATTGTATGCCCGGATCGGCGCAGTGCCAAGCGGCATCGGCACACCATTTGAGCAACTCTCTTGCCCTGATTCTTTCCAATGCCTCACCATTTGTAACAGCTTTCAGTTCCCACATTTCGTCGTTAACAACCGCCTTCATAAAATCATCCGTCACCCGTACCGAGTTGTTGGCATTCTGATATGGCAATAAGGTATAAGGATCAAAAATGTCGGCCTCAATAGAATCTTTGAAACCGGCTCGTTCCAATGCTTTGGTCATGTCTTCGATTATCTTTTTTGAATAAATAAAATTTTTAATATCTGGATGGTCGGCATTCATAACAACCATCTTCGCGGCGCGGCGGGTTGTCCCGCCGGAACGGATGGAATTAGCCACGCCGTCGGCTCCTTTCATGAATGAAACCGGTCCGGAAGAATAGCCGCCTTTTGAAAGCGCCTCTTTGGATGAGCGCAGTTTGGAAACATTCACTCCCGAACCGGAACCAAACTTGAATATCCAGCCCTCATCTTTATACCAATCTAAAATTGACTGCATGTTGTCTTCAACCGAAAGGATAAAACAGGCAGAGCATTGCGGTTTGGGTTGGACACCGACATTGAACCATACCGGGCTGTTAAAAGCGGCGTATTGGTTGACCAAAATCCATTCCAAGTCATAAATAAAGCTGACCGCGTCTTCTTTGGAAGCAAAGTAACCGTCTCTGAAACCCCACTTGCCGATGTTCGTGGCCACACGGTCAATCATTTGCTTAATGCTTTTTTCTCTTTCCGATGAATCTAGGCGGCCGCGGAAATACTTTGAAGCGACGATGTCGGTTGCCGTTTGAGACCAGAAATTGGGAACCTCAACATTGTGCTGTTCAAAAACAACAACGCCGTCGCTTTTGACTATTTTGGCAGTCCGTTCTTCCCAAGTTATCGCATCGTACGGATGGCCCGCACCAAAAAGGCGCGGCCACTTAAAACCGGCCTTATCCAAATCGCCGCCCGACATGGGCTGGATTCCAACGGCGTATTCCGGTAGTAATTGCAATTCTTTTTCGGATGTATCAGATGTTTTATCCATGATTTAGCATAATTAATTCCGCTTTATGGCGGAACTAGATTAAGACCCAAATATAACTATTGTAACTTTAAGCCGATGCTCGCACTGTTTTTAATCTAACAAAAAGACGGTTCAACGCAAGACTAAAAATTGTTGACAATTAGAAGATGAAGTAAAAAATCTGCCGTCTGGCAGATTTTTTACTTCATCTTCCGCCTAATGAATGCTGGAATATCAAAATCGTCTTCACCCACCGAAGAGTCAACAAATTCTTTAATTTCCTTGTTGTTGCCGAGCGCAGAAACAGCATTAGCTGGCGGAATACCTGACAAAGGGGGTGTTGGCCGGCGAATACCGGCGTCGCTGAATAAATTAGGGCTTACCGAAAGCGTCGGGCGCGATGAGGGTGTATGGCCATTAGTAAATCCCGTAGCAACAACGGTAATCTTCAATTCGCCTTTTTTGATGCTATCGTCAACAACGGCACCGAAAATAACCTTAGCATCGGGGTCAATATGTTCGGTAATCACCCGAGCGGCTTCGTTAATTTCGGCCATGGCCATATCCTGCGATCCGCACACATTGAATAAAACCCCCTTGGCTCCGTCAATTGAAACTTCAAGCAGGGGAGAATTAATTGCCATTTTGGCCGCCTCAATCGCTCTGTCATCGCCTGTCGCCCGTCCGATTCCCATAAGCGCCGAACCCGAATTAGTCATAATCGTTTTAACATCGGCAAAGTCAACATTTATTACTCCTGAAATGGTAATAAGATCGGAAATTCCCTGAACTCCCTGCCTTAAGACATCGTCAACAATCGCAAATGCTTCGAGCATCGGGGTCTTACGGTCAATTATGGAAAGGATGCGGTCATTGGGGATCGTGATGAGAGAATCGACTTTGTCGCGCAAAATCGCCCAACCATCTTCAGCAATCCGAGATCTTTGCGCGCCTTCAAAACTAAACGGCTTGGTAACCACAGCTACCGTAAGCGCTCCGATATCTTTGGCGATATCGGCAATTATCGGTGCGGCGCCGGTGCCGGTGCCGCCGCCCAAACCACAGGTAATAAAAACCATATCGGCGCCCTTTAGGGCATTAAGTATTTCTTCCTTGGTGTCTTCCGCCGCCTGTCGGCCCACTTCCGGATTCATTCCCGCCCCCAAACCCTTGGTTAAGCTTTTGCCGATATGAACTTTAGCGGAAGCCTTGGAATTATGAAGCGCTTGGGCGTCCGTATTGACGGCGATAAATTCAACGCCATGAATTCTGGCTTCAATCATTCTAGCCAATGCGTTGCCGCCCGAGCCGCCCGCTCCGACAACTTTTATTCTGGCAAATGTTTCAAATGGGGGTTTTATTTGAGCCATGGCGCAAATTTACAATTTACAATTTCCAACGAATTTACAATATTACATTGGCCAATTGATAATTGAATAGAAATTGGTAACTGATAATTGAAAATTTCCGTATATGACGGTTTATCATAAAAGAAAAAGGCACGCAAGCACGCCCTTTATTCCTGTGGATAAATCTGTGGAGAAGTTGCAAATCAAGCTACACATTGCAACTTCGGAATCCCGCCCCTACATTGATGTGTGGGCGGAATGGATAAAGAGATCTCTTTTTAGGGCATAAAGTTTTTAAGCCAGCCGGTAATTTTTTTAATACCGTCGCCGCCAAATGCCGCTTCACTATAACCTCCCGGCTTTGAACCGTTGAACTCCTGTTCCATCCCCCAGAGAATCAGTCCCGTAGCGACAGTAAAGGCCGTATCAGAAATTTTTTCAGAATCCGAAGATCGGGCGACCCTAACCGGCAATCGCAAAACTTCTTTTACCAGAGCGGCAAAGCCGGGCAAATTTGAACCGCCGCCGCTTAATACCACCCCCGCTGGCAAGAGGCCATGCTTGCCGATCTTCTTCAGTTCGTTTGTAACCATCTCCAGCAACTCGTTAGTTCTGGCGTCCACCACCTTAACCAGTTGCTTCTTGGGGATAATAAAATTATCCTCGGACAAAAGCTGGCTAAGGTCAACATTTTCCCTACGCCGCAGATCCTCAATTTCAGAAGTTGAACAATGTTCCAGCTTAATCCTCTCGGCCACATCCAGAGAAGTGCGCAAAGCCACCGCCAAGTCATTCGTAATGTGCCTTGATCCTATCGGCAGAAAGGCGCTATGGACAAGATCCGCTTCTTCAAATACGGTCATACTGGAAGTTCCGCCACCAAAATCAAGATGCATGACGCCGAATTCTTTCTGGCTTTTATCAAGCGCCGAAAGGGCTGATGCCAGCGGAGCGTAAACCAGCCCGGCGACCTCAATGCCGTTTTCGTTTACACAGCGGATTAAACTGCGGCAATACGGCGAAAGGCCGTCAATGATAAACACTTCCGCTTCCAGCCGCACGCCCCGCATACCCAGAGGATTCTTAACCGCCTCAACGCCGTCAATGATGTAATTACGCGGTATAACATGGATGACTTCGCGGTTAGCCGGCAAGCTCACCGCCGAAGCGGCCTGAATGACACGGTCAATATCGTTTTGGGATATTTCGTTGTCAGCGCGGGAAACTGCAATAACTCCCCGTGAAGTTTGAACCCGTATGTGCGCTCCGTTTACCGCGAGATAAGCCGACTTTATGGGCACACCGGCCACAGCTTGGGCTCTTTGGACAGCTGTCGATAAGTTAGCTACCGACTCCTCCATATCTACCACCATTCCGCGGCGTAAGCCGTTGGAGGACGCTAATCCAGTGCCGATAATTTCCGGCTTTAAAGCATCGCGATCTATTTGCGCAATAGCGACCTTAACTTGGGTATTGCCGATGTCTATGCCGGTAATGGTGTGGGGACGAGACATACAAATTTAAAATTTAAAAATCAAAAATAAAAATTATTGAAATTCAAAATTGGCTTCCAATTTTGAATAACCTGAATTTTGCATTTTGATATTTCAATTTTACATTTCAACCTCAAGTGCTTTCAAAACCTTTTTTTCCAATGTAACCATCTTTGTGGCATCGCATTTAGACCCCTCGTGATCGTAGCCAACCAAATGCAAAAATCCGTGGACGGTTAACCACGCGAGCTTACGCTCCATGCTTATATTTTCCTCCTTTGCCTCCTTTTTGGCAATGGATAAGCATATGAATAAATCCCCAAGATCAATTGGGGATTTATTCATCCCGAGCTTGTCGAGGGATTTCCTTAAATTATCCTCCATCCCAAAGGAAAGCACATCTGTCGGTTTGTTTTTGCCACGATATTTTTTATTGAGCTTCCGAATCTCGGCTTCATCTATTAAATTTATACTCAAATAAACTTGTCGCTGGTCGCTGGCCACTGGTCGCTTCAAAACCGCTAGAGCGGTCTTAATAATTTTCTCAAAAAAGTCCTGCTCCCACCTTTTATCTTCGATTTTGTTGCGGAAAACTAAATCAATGTTAGCCATTAGAAGTTAAGAATTAGAAATTAATTTGACTACGGATATCTTATCAAAATAAAAAAGACTTGAAAAATCGCGTGATTTCTCAAGTCTTGTCAGCGAGGCGTTCCGGATAACCTCTGACCGGACGCTTATATTTAATAATACTGCTTTTTTCGTCTGACTGGCCTTCTTTAAACTCACATTTGAGGAATTCGGAGATCTGACGATGGCAAGTGTGATTGGAAGCATCACACTCATATATCACAACCTGTGTTCCATAACTCCCCAGCCAGCCGACCGACTCATGCGGTGTGCTCATCACTAAAGACATATTTCCTCCCTTTGACGGGCTTCGCGGTCATTTCGTTCTGAAAACATATCAGAAGCACGATTTGCTATCCGAGAACTACACCGATTTCGTTGACTTCTTTGAGCAGTCTCCCTTTCTGAAAGGATTCCTAACTTGATTGCTCGCAGCAGGTCTGTGAAATGTCCGCTACCTTCAAGGATCTGGATTTGCTCGGTTGAAAGTTGCGGCTGATCCACCAATGTCAACAAGTGGCCAGCTTGCCCAAAAGAACCACTATCTTTGCTCATAAGTTTACCTCCTTAGTGAGCGCTATCCCCAAAAGGGATAGCGAATCAATGTTTTTTCAAAATGCCTGAAGACTAAAGTTAGTCTCCATGCTAACTATATATGATTATACCAAATATATTCATATTTGTAGATACATACAAAAAGCGCCTTTCGCTAAACGCTAAATAAGAGTTGTGATGTCATTATTTATAAGATAAAACTCTCCAGGTTGGCCGAGTTCGAGGAGAAAGCGAAGCCCGAAATGAGCCGTACTGACTGTACGGTGAATGAGGCCTGGAGCTGGCGACAAAGAAATCGGCCAAATCTGAAAGACAAAAAAGGCGGTTAGTCCTTTATTTCTTCAAGGACACCGCCTTTTTTGCTGGAGTGTTCTACTTTGACAATTCTTCTTTGACAATACGCGAGACGACTGTGCCGTCGGCTTTACCTTTTAATTTGGCCATTACCGCGCCGATGGCCTTGCCCATTTCTTTGATAGTCACACCTGTCTCAACGATAACCTTCTTCACTTCCTCGCGGATTTGGTCTTCCGACATCTGTTCGGGCATATAACGCATCAAAACGGCAAGCTCTTTTTGCTCGTTTTCGGCAAGTTCGGGCCGTCCTCCAACTTTGAATGTTTCCATCGCTTCCTTCCTTTTCTTAATTTCCGAAGAAATAACTTCGACGACCTCCTCGTCATTAAGCTGGCTCTCGGATTCAACGGTCGCGGCATCGCCGCCCGCTTTCATAAGTTTACCGCGTTTTTCAAGTTCGCGGTTTTTAATCACCGCGTTTAACATGGCAATCGTCCCTCGCATCACCGTATCGCCCGATTTCATGGCGATCTTCACGTCTTCCTTGAGTTGGTTTTTGAGCATAATTACCAATTATCAATTCCCATTCAATTTTACAATGAGCCAATGTTACATTGAGAATTCATTGGGAATTGGAAAATGGAAAATGTAAATTTCTATAGCCCCAGTTCCTGCTTCATTTTACGCTTCTCTTCCTCAAACGTTTCGTCGTCGTATTTGCCAAGCTTTTCAAGATGTTTGCGTAAGGCGGACAAATGCATGCCCATAATGGCCGCATTTTTCTCTTTACGCTCGTTCTTTTTTTTCTGATGAAACCGCGACTTTTTGGCCTTAAGCAAAACTCCGCTTGATTGGACCAAGCGGTTGAAACGGCGCATCAAGCCACCGATGGATTCATTTTGTTTTCTACGGACTTCTACCATATAAATCCTCCTTCCTTGCCCGCCGAAGCCTTGGCGAAGGCGGGTCAGTCGATAATTATCAATTTCCAATTTAGTCTTGGACGATCTTTTGTCCCAAACGTTTCCCTCCCAGCAAGTGTATGTGCAAATGCGGCACCAGTTTGCCCCCATCCTCGCCTTCGTTGATTATCAGCCGGTAACCTTTCAACAGGCCCCGTTCATGCGCCAGCTTATCGGCTAACCGCAACGCCCCGCCTAAAAGTTCCACATCCTTTTTGCCAAAATCGTCTAGCTTTTCAAAATGCTTTTTGGGCATAATCAGCCAATGCACTGGCGCAACCGGATTTATGTCTTTAACCACTAGATAATCGTCATCTTCAAAAACTCTCTCCGCCGGCAGTTCGCCGTTTATGATTTTGCAGAAAACATCCGAGATCATTTCTTCAATCGTTTTTTTATCTCCTCCACTATCTTCTCCAGCGGAATCGTTTCCTGAATTCCAGTATCCATCTCTTTCAAAATCACCGTGCCATCAATAGCTTCTTTCTGGCCGAAAATAAGCGAGAAGCGCACACCTAGACGGTGAGCAATCCTCAACTGTGACTTAATGCTGTCCCGGGAAATTGAGGATTTGGTATCAATTCCCGCCTCCCGCAAACTTTCAAACAAAAGGAGGCTTTTACGCTTGGCGGCATCGCCCAGTTGTACCAAGAAAACCTTGGGTTTGGACTGCGCTTCGGGAACATTTATATTTTTGTCTTTAATTGCCAGAATGACTCTCTCAACACCCATCGCCCAGCCGGTGGCCGGCGTTTTGCGCCCCCCCAAAAGATCCACCAAACGGTCATAGCGCCCGCCCGCAATGATAGCATCGCTGGGGTTATCGTCAGGAGTAAATTCAAAAACTGTGCGAGTATAATAATCTAGACCTCTTACCAAATGGGGGTTGAGCATATAAGGAACTCTGGCCTCATCAAGAAATTCAAGGACGTGTTTGAAATGAGCTTTGCAGTCATCATCCAAAAAATCCATCATCTGTGGCGCGTCTTTTTTGATACCCTGGCATCCCTCCTCTTTGCAGTCCAGCATGCGCAAAACATTTTTCTTAAAACGGTTGCGACAATCAACGCAAACTTTTTTCAGTTGTATCTTGTAATAGTCCCGTAAAGCTCTCACATAGGCGGGGCGGCAATTTTGGTCGCCGATTGAGTTAATCTGGACGCTGTGATTTTTAAGGCCAAAGCTCTCCAGAAGTTTGTGGCCGATAAAAATAAGCTCCGCATCGGCGGCTTGGGAGTCATCGCCCAGCGTTTCAAGCCCAAGCTGGTAAAATTGCCGATAACGGCCCTGTTGGGGCTTGTCGTGACGGAACATCGGGCCAAAATAATAGAGTTTGATCGGGTGAGGCCTAACTGACATGCCATTTTCAAGATACGCCCTGACAACGCCCGGCGTGTTTTCCGGACGCAGGGTCAGGTCGTCGCCGCCCTTGGCCATAAAACTGTACATTTCTTTTTCAACGATATCAGTGGTCTCCCCCGTCCCGCGCAAAAAAAGGCCGGTAGATTCAAGAATGGGGGTTTCTATTTTTTCAAAACCATAATCTTCGATCAGGGATTCAGCTTTTTTCAAAACATAATGCCAATATTTCTGCCCCTCCGGCAGAATATCGTGCATACCGCGCTGCGCCTGAAAAATTTTGGATTTTTTTGTTCGGCCCATGTTCGGCGAGAGCTCTATTAGTTGGATATATAATTTACGCCCGGCACCTTAATAATCTTGTCTAACGGCCAAAGGCGAAGCAGTGCTCTGCCCACAATGAGTTTTTTGGGCACCGCTCCCCAATATCTTGAATCGGAACTTTGAAGCCTGTTATCGCCCAGAACAAAGAATTCGTTTGCGCCAACTTGCATTCTCAAACCATGATCCGTGCGTTGATAATCGGCTAAGTAATCTTCTTTTAAAATCAACCCCTCCTTATACTGTTCGTTATAAATAACCACCTGATTATTCTCTATTTTCACCGTTTCACCGGGCAAACCGATAATCCGTTTAATATAAAATTGGCTGGGGTCTCCGGGATAGTGGAAAATTACCACATCCCCCCTTTTAGGGGAATGCAGTCGGTAGCCTATTTCATCAACCACTAGATAGTCGCCATCTTGAAAATTATCCTCCATTGACTGGCCCTTGACAAAAAACGGTTGGACTAGATAATACCTTATCGGCAGAATTATTGCAAGCGAGATTAGGATGATTTTAACCGTTTCCCAAACAAATAAAGCGACATCGCGGCGCAAATTCAAACCCCAGATATTATTTTTTGGCTCCTGATTAATGCTATTGTCCATAAAAGATTATTTTTAGGATATCACAAAATCGGCGTTACTTCAATATGTAGTTTGCTCTTTGTGCCGCTTGCTACTTTATACTTGCTACTTTATACTTACCTCATGATCAAACTCATCATTGGTCTGGGCAATCCCGACCCGGAATATCAAAATACGCGACATAATATCGGTTTTCAATTCTTGGATTATCTGGCTAAAAAAATTGACAGTCCGGATTTTGAATTTGAGAAAAAATTTAATGCTTCAGCTGTTAAGGGCAAAATAGACAAAGTCGCTGTCTTGCTGGCCAAACCGCATACTTACGTAAACAAAAGCGGGGAATCAGCCGCCAAGATTAAAACTTTCCTGAAGATCAAGCCGACTGATTTAATTTTGATTCACGATGATTTGGATATCCCTTTCGGTTATTTTAAAATTTCTTTTGGCAAAAGTTCCGGCGGTCACAAAGGAGTGGGGTCGGTAATGAAAGCGGTCAAAAGCAAAGAATTTTACAGAATCCGCATCGGCCTTGCCAACTCCACGCTTAAAAAAGCTCGTTCACTGTCGGATGCAAAGCGGAATATTCTCGTGCGGGATTTTGTGCTATCCAAATTTACCAAGAAAGAAACCGAAGCCATATCGCGCCTGTTCAAAGAAATCTACGAAAGATTGTTGGAAACCGTCCGACTCTAAACATCAGTTAGAATCAAAAACATCCGCCGCGGCGGATGTTTTTGATTGAAATATCTATTCCCCTATTTTCTTCTTAAGCTGGCCTATCATTTCATCGGCATGCTTGGCTCCGCCAAGACCGAATGACAATCCTAACGCCAAAGCGGTCGCGGCAACAAATCCGGTGATCAGGGTGTTAATGATATAATCTGCCACATTCAGCTGGCTCAAGGCCACTAGAAGTGAAAAAATGAATACCGCCCACTTGGTTAACAGCCCCAAAAGATTGGCTGATGCCAAACCAGCCGCTTTTACTGACGCAACCACAAATCCTTCCAGGAAATTGGCCAGCAAAATACCGATTAGTAACACCGCCGCCGCCACTATCACATTGGGGATATAAAGGACGATTTTTTGTAGAAACACCGTAACCTCGGAAAGGCCCAGAATGTTAGTCGCCGCCATCAAGAATACTATCATGAAGAACCACTTGACCAGTTCGTAGAAAAACTTGGGACTATCCAAATTTAAGCCGCTTTTCTCCACCGCGCGCCTGAAACCAACTTTGGTCAAAGCGTTATCAAGACGCAGGACCTTGACCAAATGATACGCTACTTTAGCCAAAAGCATGGCTATTAACCATCCGATGATAAATACCACGATGGCCGCGATGAGCCGCGGTAAAAAAGCCGCTACATTGCTCCACAGCGTAATCAATGATGTCCTAACTATGTCCGATGCCAAAACTTTATCTTCCATTACGCACCTCCCTTCATAAAAGCCTTTCGGCTATTTTTACTTTGTAATTATAACCTTCTTGGCTGGATTTTTTGACAATTCTGATAATTAGCGCCATTGAACCGATAAATCCGGCGATAAACGCGGAAATTGCTATGATCTTCCAGATGCGCGGACGAATTTTACCTACCAGCAAAAACTGGCCCAGCGCGCCTACGGTGGACTGGACTTCTTTCTCAACATTGGCTCGCGCCAAGCCTTGCAAAACATTCGTGTGGCCGGTCGCTTCTAAAATACGATTGAAATATTTTTCGTTGAAAAAACGGATAATGTCATAACGGCTGACCACGCCAGCCAGTTTGCCGTTGGCATCCACCACTACAATAGGATTCACTTTGTGATGCTGGGCAAACTCTTTAGCCGCTTCTTCAACCAAAGTTTCCGGCTTTACGGTTAGGGGATTGGAGTTCATAATTTCGCTGGCCTTAACCGTTTTTAATTTGTTGAAGTGCCCCTCTAGCGCCGCCTTGTCGGCTTTATCAACGGATATCTGGTCCATGATGTTGAAAAGCGTCGGCAGGTGCATACCTGAACTTTGCACCACCATATCATAGGCGGTGATTATCCCCTTGAGTACTCCGCCCGAATCTACTACCGGCAAACCGTCATAGTCGTATTTTTCAAAAAGACCGGCCACGTAATCTAAAGTATCGGTGTCTTTTACCGTTAATACCTTCGCCGTCATTATGTCCCTAATTTGTGCAACCTTCACCATAAAATTTATTCGCTCTCTCATTATACCATTCCCGCAAAAACGCAATACGGGGTGTTTGTGGACAACCCCGTTAGAAGTAATGCGCCTGCCGAAGGCAGATTGCCTGCCGGCCATGCTTAAAAGCAGGCCGGACTTCTAACGGGGCAACAAAAAAACCACGGTCAGATCCGTAAAATTTGGGGCTCCGCGGTTTTTTGCGAGAAAGTTTAACTACCTGAACAATACCGCCAAAGCCAATGTCAGCGTGCTTAACAACTTAATGAGCACGTGCAAGGACGGGCCGGCGGTGTCCTTGAACGGATCGCCGACGGTATCGCCGGTAACGGCCGCCTGATGCGCCGGACTGCGCTTGCCGCCGTACACGCCGGATTCAATATACTTTTTGGCATTGTCCCACGCTCCGCCGGCGTTGTTCATCAATGTCGCCATCAAAATACCGGCAATCGTGCCAACCATCAAAAACCCCGCTTCCGCCTCGGCTTTCAGCGTTATTCCCACCGCAATCGGCACTACTACCGCCAGAGCTCCCGGCAAAACCATTTCTCTTAAGGCCCCACGAGTAGTAATGTCCACCGCTCGCCCGTAATCAGGTTTTTCGGTGCCGGCCATAATTCCCGGCTTTTCTTTGAACTGCGCCCGCACATCGTTAATGATATAGTAAGCCGCCTTGCCGACAGCGCGGATAGCCAAAGAACTGAAAAGAAACACCAGCATCCCGCCGATCAGCGCTCCGACGAATACCGGAACTTTGGCCAAGTCAACCGAGGTTATGCGCGCCTCCTCAAGATATGCCGAGAACAGCAAAAACGCCGCCAGTGCCGCCGAACCAATGGCATAGCCCTTGGTCAATGCTTTGGTCGTATTACCCGCCGCGTCAAGCACATCAGTTGTTTTGCGAACCTCTTCCGACGAATGCGACATCTCCACAATGCCGCCGGCGTTATCGGTGATCGGGCCAAACACATCCATTGCCAGAACATAAGCCGCCGTTGCCAGCATACCCATCGTTGCCACCGCCGTGCCGTAAAGTCCGCCGTTGGGAATGCCACTTTTCACGCCAATCCAGAACGAAAGAAGCAGGGCGCCCGCAATCGTAATTATCGTCAAGCCGGTTGATTCAAGGCCCACCGCGTAACCGGCGATAACATTGGTGCCATGGCCGGTGGTAGATGCCTTGGCAATCTCTTTCACTGGCCGATAGCGCGATTCGGTATAGTATTGGGCGATATATACAAAAATAACGGAAGTAAAAAGACCCACGATACCGGCCAGAAAGAACCACATATTGCCCAGCATATTTTTAGTGATGAAATAGAAGGCAACCGCCGCCAGAGCGCTGGTAACCCAATAACCTCGGTTCAAGCTTTTCATCGGATTCTCGTTATGCTTGGAACTGGCGCTGAAAATACCGATAACCGTTGCCGCCAGACCAAACGCCCTCAACACCAGCGGGAACATTATCCCCTTGATGCCGAAGTGGGAGTAAAGCGCCACGCCCAGTATCATCGCTCCGATATTCTCGGCCGCCGTTGATTCAAAAAGGTCCGCGCCGCGTCCCGCGCAGTCGCCGACATTGTCGCCCACCAAATCGGCAATAACCGCCGGATTGCGAGGATCGTCTTCGGGAATGCCAGCTTCAATCTTGCCGACCAAGTCGGCGCCGACATCCGCCGCTTTGGTGTAGATACCGCCGCCCAGCTGGGCGAATAAAGCCACCAGAGAAGCGCCGAAGCCGTAACCGACAATCAGGCCGGGGACTTCCTTAATATCATATCCCAGCCAGTTATATATCAAAAAGAGAATACTGATTCCCAGCAAGCTCATGGAAACGATAATAATGCCCGACACGGCGCCGCCGCGAAAGGCCACCCGCATAGCCGATGGCAGACCGTGCTGGGAGGCGCCAGCCGTGCGGATATTGGCTCTGACCGATACGAACATCGCCACAATACCGGCCACCGCCGACGATGCCGCGCCAAAGATGAACGCGCCCGCCGTTTGCCAGCCGTGAATCCATTGGCCGGATAACCCGTAAACCAAAAGCAGAACCGCCGCCAACGCCAAGCTGATTAAAGCAATGGTCTTGTATTGGCGCTTAACAAAGGCGTTAGAGCCCTCACGGATAATGCCAGCAACTTCCTGCATCGCCGGCGTTCCCTGACCCTGCCGCAAAACCCAGCGCGCTAGAAAACCGGCAAAAACCAACGCCCCGATTGATACAAAAAATGCGATGAGATTGTAATCCATGTGTTCAGCCAATAACCATTGGCGAATGGCCAATAATTAAAAGCGGAGTTAGCTTATTGTAAAATAGAATACAAAAAAACTTGCCGAAAAGCAAGGGAAAAATTTCAGACAAAAAAGGACCGCGATAAAACACGGCTCATTTCGCCAGATTACAGCGGACAATTTCCGCCGAAGCCAGATGCTCGGTCATCTTTTTGTCCCCATAGCGCTTCCACGGCTCAAGCGTCCGCCGGCATTACTGGCTTGGGCGCTTGATTCGCGAATTGAACAACAGAAAACGCCTCGTCAATTTAGGCTTGTGTCCATCCGCTGACGGTAAGAGCTTGCATAAGCGAATCTTGTGTCACACCCTGTGTCAAAGAAGATTTAATGTAATCAATAAGTTGTTGATCGGCCATATTTTTATCCCGCATCCAAGGTCAGACCTTGGATGCGACCCAACTATTTTAGAAAAGTTTTCCGATGAAGCCGAATAGTTTCCCCCAAATACTGGCCGTCTGTCTTTGAAATACCGGACCGTTCATCGGAAGATTCCTTAGTGTCCCGGCAACTGATGCCGAATCACGGTTCGTTATTGAACCCGTGAAATTATCTACCCAATTGATCAGGCCGTTTTCGTCATCGCGCAATACCAGCTGGAAATAATTTCCGATATGGCCGTAATGGACGCCCGGGTTATCAAACTGAATCCTGAATGTTTTGGACTGGCCGCCGGTAATTTCAACATCCTGTCCCGTGCCGGTATGACCGAAATCCAGAGACAGAGATGCGTGAGGCAACGGCTTAAAGTCGTTTCTTGTCGTAATTGTGTCGATAACCGTTCCGTTGTCATCGTATACCGTAAATGAGGAACTGACAGCGGAGCTCTGATAACCGCCCGAAGCAATGACCTCAAACCTAATGGAGCCGGAGCCAAGAGCTTGATTGTCAAAGAATACTTTGGAATCAGAAAGGCCCATAGCGGTAACGGAGAACTTGAACACCGTCGGACTGCCGACCAGATTATAAGGCGGCTGAAGAGCTATAATATCTAATTTGGGGAATGCCCTATAGACATACTGGTTATTCACGCCCATGACATCTGTAATGCCCGGCGAAGAACCGTTAATAACTTGGCCCGAAGAAGCTCCGATAGCCCTGAAACCGTTGGCCGGACTGCCATTATAAGTATTGGAGAAATCAAGTGAAAAATTAACTCCGCTTGACGCGCCTTCCGCCGCCGTTCTCATGTCAACCGCCACAGATGCATCCAAACTGCTGTTCTGGGCAATATACGGCCTCGTGTCGGTTCCTCCGGACACCGGAGCGGTCCACGCAAAACTGGCGGAAGCGCCGCCGGATAGTAATTGGCTTACCGTAAGAATACTGCCAGCGATGTTTCTGTAAGTCAGGTAAATCGTCTTGGCATTGGCGGCCGCTCCGGTTGCTTCGAAGCGGTCGAGCGTGGCAATCGTCAATTTCTCTATATAAAAAGCCTCGTTGGTGCCGGTAAATCTAAATTGAGAGAACGGAACATTTGTCTGACCCCAATAGACTGCGCTCTTTGCCGGACTGGCCGGACCCTGGGAAACCGCAATTAAACCCCCGTTTGAAACAGTAATCGCAACTGTGGCAGTAGAAGAGCCATTCAAATCGGCACCGGAAACATTGACGATTTCCCCCGGGGTGCTTGTTGAGGCCGCAATGTTGGCCGTGGACTCCAAATCAAAAGAAAAAGTGTCGTTTGCATCGGGAGTGTTGTTGGAAAGGTCAACTTTTAACAAAAGAGTTCCTGGTATTCCGGTTGGGATGACCCAGTCCATATTACCAAAAGTTACAGCGCCGGTTGTGGGTAGGTTATTGCTGGTCACTAATGCCGGAATAAGAGTTCCGGATCCGTCATAAAGCCGCAGGTTTGCTAGCATTGAAGCAAGGGAGGCATAATTTGAACCCAAACTTCCATTAGACGGCCCCGCCAACCCGTTTAAGGTAACACCGTTAACATGCACATCTTCAGTTCCTGCAGTCAGCAAAAAGGCAACAACATTTACGTTTGGAGTTCCTTTTACATATGCGCCGCTGGCGGCAAGAGGAGAAAGCGCAATGTCAAGAGAAGCGGCGCCCGTCGGAAGCGGAGTTGGGGTCGGAGTTAGCGTATACGCCGGACATTTTCCTCCCTTCGGGCAAGGAGTTGGAGAAATTTTCTTAGAAATGCCCGCCACTAATCCTTTGTTATAGTCAAAAACATATTGGCTGTAAACTTTATAAACCCCGAAAACTAAAACAACCAAAAAAATACAAAAACCGTAGTTGGGAATTCTAAACTTTCCCAGAGAAATTGTCTTTAAAAACCACCTCTTGCCGCTATTCAAAACCGAACCGGATGAACTTGAAGGTTCCATAGTTATAAAAATTAATTAATACTCCTCAATTATACCCCCCCAACTAAAAGTGTAAATTGAAAAGTGGATAACTATACCCTCGGCGCGTCAATTCCGCGAGTTTCTTCAGCTTGCCCCAACTCTACCACGTTCTTTACTCTGTCCACCATCAAGGTCAGGCGTTTTTCGTTGTCTTCGTAGGCGGATGAGGCATCCGATATATGTTTGCCCAAACGGCGGAAGCCCTCGGCTAGTTTGTCGCTGTCCGTCACAATGCGGTCAAGCTTTTTCATGATTTCTTTGGTCTGCTTGTTGAACTCAACATCCTTGAACCAATGCATCACCGCGCTAACCGAAATCGCAAAAGTGTTGGGAGAAACAAGGAAAATTTTCTTGGAGCGAGCGTAAGACGCCAAATCAACGTCCTTAAGATGATTGATGATTTCGTAATAAATCGTCTCCGCCGGCACATACATCATTGCCATATCGGTCGTGCTTTCGGCCGGCAGAATGTATTTGGATGCAATCTCGTCAATTTTTTTCTTCACATCGCTGTAGAACTGTTTGCGATGGATATCTTTGTTTATATCGTCGCCCGCATTGACCATTTTTTCAAAATTTTCCCAATTGAACTTGGAATCAATCGGCAAAAGCATGCCGTTGGGCAGTTTCAGAACCGCATCCACCGCTTCGCCGGATTTGAAATAGTGCTGCATCTCATAAATATCCCTCGGAAAGTACTGATTTAAAATTGAGTCCAGCGAAAGCTCGCCCCATGTGCCGCGCAATTTGGGCGATTTGAAAATATCCTGAAACGATACTACGTTTTTGACGGATTCCTGCATCGTGCGCACCGCCTCATGCACCTGCGTCATGCCCCGCGTAAAACCCTCTACCTGCTGATGCACGCTCAAGGTCGCCCGTTCGGTGGACTGGCGGCTTTGTTCAAGCTGATCTGAAACCAGTTTTGAAAGCGAGTCCAAACGCTGGTGCAAAATCACCCGCCCCTCGTCTTCCGGCTTTTTCTTGCGCGACTGTAGCATCAGGTAAATATTGACCCCCAGCATGGCCAGCGCTGCGATAGAAACAACGACAAGTATTACACCGATAGAATTGATCATGGTTTAATTAAAACTCTTTCTTGCCCTCAAAGCAAGGCTGTGTTACCTTATTTTTGTATTGCCGAGGTGTGTTAAGTGATAAAGATCTTTGACAAAGAATTGAAACTTCTAATTTTGGATGTTGACGGCGTAATGCTGGATCTGGTGGCTAATTTCCAAACCAATCTGGAAGTTGTAGCCAGTCAGATGGACTTGCCCCTTGAACCGTTGCGCAGGTTTTTAAATGACACGCGGTCAGGTCTGCATAAAGGCTCTCCGCGTTTTGGCGACATCATCAGAAATGTCTGGTCAGCCAACGAAGAGAAAGTGCGCGAATTCAGACAAAAGTTTGGATTAAGGGAATATCATTTCCCATATCCTCCAATTGCCGGCTCGCTTGAAACAATAAAATGGTTCCGTACTGAAAAAGTGTTGGTTGCCATCTGCACCAACAATTCCCTGTCTTCGCTGGCATTGCGTTTTGATGCCGCAAAAATCGATCCTTCTCTTTTCGTCATCTGTTGTACGCCTCATTTCATATATTACAAGCCGGACATAAGAATCTTGCACCAGCTTTTTTCTACTGTCCCCGACATTCCGCGCGATAATATGCTCTTTGTCGGCGACTGGTGGCCCGATATGGAAGTGGCTCGAAAGACAGGCATTGACTTTGTCGCCGTAACATCGGGCGGCCTTCCCAGAGAAACATTCGCAAAAGACGGCATACCCGAAGATCATATCCTGTCAAAATTGAGTGACTTAAAGAATATAACCACAAAGATTCTCTAATTC
>Ga0155878_103_pt1 | contig 12400 bp, 10 predicted proteins | sample RifCSPlowO2_01_FD_107532 | JGI IMG/M metagenome (GOLD analysis project Ga0155878, IMG submission 107532) | Candidatus Yanofskybacteria bacterium RIFCSPLOWO2_01_FULL_45_72
CTTGTCTTCGCCCGCCGCCAGCATGCCTTTCATCCGAGCAATAAGGGTTCGGGTGTTTTCCAGATTCTTTTCCGCATCCGTTAGACGCTTGGCGAACTCAGAATCGGCGTTGATGGCTCTGCTTCGGTATTTCTTAATGGTCTCTTCTATTCTTTGCTCCACAAATCTGTGGAGCTCGGAAACATTCTGGGGCAGAGCTTCCGGCTTGGGCTTGCTGCCCCGGGCGCCTTTGATGCCATTCCAAAGGTAACAGCCAGAGAGGACAAGCACAACCACAAGAGGCGGGAAAACGGACAAACCAGAGATAAAAGGCGACATGACAGTTAAGGCGACGCACTCAAGAAAAAAGGTGTAGAAGAGTATCAAATTGACTCTACCCTCCTTCGCCGCCGCCACCACCACCGCCGCCAACGCCGCCGCCGCCACCGCCGCCGCCGCCGCCACCGCCGCCGCCGCCGCCACCGCCAACGCCGCCGCCGCCACCGCCGCCACCACCGCCGCCACCGCCGATTCATCCCCTGCCCAGCCATGAGCATGCCTGAAAATTTTCTTCAAAAAAGAAAGCCATCCCGGCTTTACTTCTTGAGGGCTAATGCCCTCAAAATTAAGCCCGTTGAGAAGCTCGTACACTTTGGCGTATGAAGATGGGAGCGCGATTTCCTTCGCTTTCTGTTGTCTTTTTAACATCCTAGTCCTCCTTCTTTATTTGTTCAAGAACAATACGATAATATGGATATACCACGATAACGACGATTTGTCCATCCCGCCTCTGAAGACGCCGAGTTGCTTAAGTTAATTTCAAATACTTATCACTAGATATTTGTCCTTAGTAAACGCCAAGATACTTAAAACAGTTGCCTTCAGGAGCGGGGTTGACATCTCATTGATTTAAACCTAACTTGGGAGATGCTGTTTAACAGGAGCGCCTTGTGAGAGCCAAAGTTCTTAACTGGATTATCATCGTTTTATCTATCTTGGTGGCGTGGGGTTTAACAATTCAGATTTTCCACACTTACCAGACCAAGAGCGTCAAAGATATCGCATGCGCCGATGTTCTTTTCAGGCTTGTGGCCAGTTTTTTCTGGATGATCAAGCATATTACCATGAAAGATAAGTGGGTTATCGCCGCGAATGTCATTACGCTTGTTCCTCTTTTGCTTTACGCGGTTATCTTTACAATTTTCTATCTCTCCGAATAGGGTTCAGATAACAAACCAAAATGGCGTTCCACGCAGGAACGCTTTTTAATTTCCGGCTTATTCGCCCAATGATTCTTTTTGGGTATGCGGTCTTTGAGTTTCTAGCCATTCTTTCACCAATAATGTCGCCCGCACATCGTCCTCGTTGTAGCGCAGTATTTTGAGCTTGATATCTTCACCTTTAGTATCCAGCCAATCGTTATACCAAGTAACCGATTCCGCCCCGCCCGCATCCGGCGCGTCCCAGTTAAAACCAATGTGCTTGGCGACATCCTTCAAAGTATAAAAATAAAGCGGTAAGACAACTGATTCAACCAACTTCATGTGCAGATCAATGGTGTTGCCAACAAATTTGCGTTCCAAAACTTCGGGCGCGCCATACTGCGCCTTGAGACGGTCAAAAACCTGCCGTTCATAAGGAGCAAAATGATAAATCACGAAATCGTCCCAACTGGCCAAAAAATCCAGAAATTGTTTCCAGATCTTTGATTCCTCTTCCTTGCCATTCGCCCAAAAATATTTATATTCCGGTTTTGCGTCGCCGCTTTTTACCAAAAAGCCGAGCAAATAATAAATATCCCGTGTCGGGTCGCTTTCTACGTCAAAATAAATTTCATTTTGGACTTTGGGAAAATCGGGCTTTTTGATAATGTATGTTTCATTATTGACCAACATTTTGGCTTGGTTGGAAAAACGGACAAGCTTGTCAAAAGGCCAGTCTTCAATTTTTGCCTGCAATTCGTTAATATCAGCTTTAGCCAGCTGATCAATGGTTTTGATGCCTACATTATAGAGATGCCTCTGGTCACTTTGGCTCAAACGGTAAACGAGCGAAACATCATTGCAATCTTTAGCGTCGGACATGCAGACAGAATACCACGGCGTGCGCTTGCAGCCGGATTTAAGGAATGGCGCCGGTTTTTCGCCGTCCAGTATTTTTTCAATCTGCTCGCAGGTCAGCTGAAACTGGTCCACAAAGTCGTCTACCAGAAAAGAACGGGTATTGCCGTCGGGGTCCATGACATAGGCCTCGCGCGGCCGCACGCCCTGCAGACGCTCCAATATCAAACTATAGAAAACGAGCTGGAAGCGGACATCTTCGCGCAGGTCCAGCGAACCGCGGATATCGTAGACCGAATATTCCCATGGCCCAAAATTAGATTTGGCCGGCTCACCTTGGGTTGATCGAAGGGGACGGGCCTCAAGAAGGTCGGGCATACCCACCCAATCCTTGTCCATTAGGGTGCCGTGGTATATGTTCTTGCCCTGCTTCATCAGCTCCAGCGTCGCCAGAAAACTTTCCTCAACATCTTTGGTGAGTTCGGGGTTAATTTCTTCAAATTCTTTGAATTGCTTTAAAGTCGCGCCTTCAGTCGCTAACTTGCCCTTATAAATAAGGTCAATAATTTTAGGGACTTTTTTCTTCTTGGTCGCATCCCCATAGATGTCGTACCAAAGCCAATGGGGACACTGAAAGAATTTATAAAAATATTCGTCAATGATTTTCTGCGGCATAAGTTTATTTTAAATTATTTCGAGAAAAAGTCTAGTCGACGTTCCTCCCATCCCTCTCCATATCCCCCTCGCTCTCGCCCATCATCCCTGAAACTACTTGCCTGCGGGAGTTACTTTCAGTGGTGATGGGCTGCGCTCGTGGTTATTGACGTGCATGATTACCAAGAAGGTGCTAGAGCGATAAAATCGATTTACTTAAATATCTGGTACGTCTGGCCGAGGAAACAAAATCACTCCGAACTAAGCATTATATAATACTGGAAGGAAAAGTTATTGAAATAGGTAGGATGACGGGTGGATGGCTGAAGTCCCTATAAACAAAAGCGCGCCGGAAGGGCGCGCTTTTGATGAAACTCACGAGAGGACGACCAGCGATGCTGCTGCTGCGATAGTCGGCGTCGTAGTGGACGACGGCAAGACCGCCGTTGTCACGGTTACCGCCGCAGAGCCGGTTGGAGTCCTCGAACTTGTCGTCAAACCACTCCCAGGCATTGAACTTCCCGCGGTTGGCATCATAGAGATTGCCGATAAAGTTAAACTCACTGGCTCGCTCAAGGTGAACTTGATTGGGTTCAAAACCCAACTCTTCGGCAATGGCCGGGCAAACAACCTCACGCCACTCATCGTTGGTGATGGCAAAGCGGGAGCCCATGGGGGTTTGATCGTATTTGCCGGCCTTCTTCTCCTGGCGCAGTTTGGTGATGATGGGAGCAAAAGGGTCATTCAAGAATTCCTGCGCCCCATCGATGTAATCCACGCTATTGGTGAAATCGGCAAGATACCAGCCTCGTATTAGTGTAACCGCCGAATCAGCAATTTTCTTATCGCGCCAACTACGATAAAACCATTCCGCGGGCTTGGTATACCCTTTCAGCATGGTTTCCGGAACGATATCAACGCCGGGGAAAAACACGAGCTTAAGGTTGTATTTCTCCCAGAGTGAGATATTCTCCACAGTACACAGTACTGGGAGCGGATCAACCAGAATCTGTTGGTCAAGCTTGCGTGAAAGGATTTTCTGCATTTCCGCAACCAATTCGGAAGGTTCAGGAAATGGATTCTGGTGGGACAGAAATACTCTCATGTGATTCAGATCAATGGTCCCATCATCAATCTGACGAAACAGATCTTTTAGCATGCCAGACCAGTCCGACATACTACCGACTACGATTTTACTCATAGCCAATCTCTTTTTTTTGAATTTTTTAGTTATTTTGATTGGAAAAGAGCCTGTAAGCCCTAATAACCCACAGTGAGCTATTGGCTATAATTATGGCCTGAAATATAGGATTGTGCAACTATTAGTGCTTTGCTTTTTTACCAAAAATAAAAGGGCCTGGGGAGATTCGGAAAGAACCTTCCAAAGCGGGACGAATCTTGAGGTCTTGAAAGTGTTCGTCAGGCTTAGTAGCGAAATTGAAATTATAAATGTCGCTATTTATATTGAATTGGAGTCTGGTCTTCAAGAAATATCCAAGATGACTAACGGCTGGATAAAATATTTAACACAAGAAGCTCCGCAAAAGGAGCTTCTTTGAAACTTCTCACGAACTCGCCAGTTGTCATTAGCATTCTGCGGCCTGATTCTGTTGACGTTCATCTTGCCGTCGTTGCTGTTCCAGTTGACGTTCGGCACATTGCCGTCAAGATAGCGAGCTGTGTATTGTCCTGTTCCATCCTTATCACCAATAATTTTTTGCAAAATTATCTGTGTTGGCCGATAGCATCATCGGATTTATTCAGGAGGCGTTACCTCACCAGAACAGGACAAGCAGTTTCGGTTAAATGGCAAATCGTTATTCGCGGCTAAAGCCGGAACCGATTGTATTAGCCATTTTAATTTTAAAAAGATATCCCCAACCGAGCAAGCCCGGTTGGGGAAAAGAGAACAAGAAACAAGGGAGAAGGATCAGGAAACTGCTTCACGAACCCGCCAAGAGTCATAAGCATCCTGCGGCCTGATTCTGCTGACGTACATCTTGCCGCCGTAGCTGTGCCAGAGGACGAGCGGCACATAGCCGTCAAGATAGCGAGAACTGGAACAGATGGTTCCATTGTTGATGTCCAGATGTTTGCCGGTTTCCTTGAAGAACTTGATCTCATATAGGATCCGGCCCCGCAGGCCGATTCCCGAAATCCGTTTCTTCATCAGCATGTCTTCGGCACAAACATTTCTGTACTCTTCATCCGCCTCAACCCGATCTCTGGCCCAGTAGCCGATGCTACCGCGTCGGGGATACAGGTTATATACAACCTTGTCAAGAGATTCATCGGTGCATTTCCAGCAAGGGAAGAGCTCCTTGGCTTTGTCAAACGCCATCTGGGTGGTAATGCCTTCGGCTTCCACAATGAGACGTTCAATTCCGGCAACCTTCGCTGGAACGTAAATTCCCGACATATCCAGCTTATACCCGAACAGGTGATCGTAAAGCTCGGACCACTCTTCAACGACTTTTCGCGCTTTTCCCGTGGGCTTTCCGGACGGGAAAGGATTACGACCCTTGTTGAACGCGTCCAGCTCATCAAATGTTCGAACTTGATCACGAAGTTTAAGCACCGTATCTGTGAATATGCCAAGATCTCGTCTCGGCATATCTCCGACCATTGCATTTGGCATAGTCAGTTTCTCCTTTTGGTGTTTTCGGCGGCCGTAGCTTAAGGCGCCAGCGACCGGTTTGTTGGTTGATAGTTAAATGGTTGGAAAAGGGCTATTTGCCTCGGCCACACAATAGGCCATTACCTATCATTACACCACGTATTACTCAATAATACAAGCCATCCGCTGGGCCAGAGAACACCCGGTACTTTCAGGTATGCTGGGCGAGAGCGAGTGGAAAACAAAAGAGATGTAGTTGACTACTGTTCCCGCAGCGCATTTTCAAGATCAATTAAGACTTCATCGGGAATGGGGATTTTTTTACCCAATGGGCTGATGCCCGGGTAGCGCCAGGCAGAAATAATTCTCCTTTTTACACCCAAGCCGATGATTGCCAACTTACTATCAGGGGTCTGTTTGCGTCCAACTTCCTGGTACATCACCCATATCTCCTGGGGCTCGTTCTTATTGGTGCCGGACTGCATTACCGCCGTTGTTTTTGGCGCAACGCCTTCCTCAACCCGTTTGGGCACACGCACAATACGCTTAATTAAGCTTTCAGAAATACCATAATAAACCATCTTTCCCTTCACGTGGTCAGTCCATTGGTATTTATTGTCATCTTTAGGGAATTTTATCATTTTTACTTTAACTCCCAGGCAATGAGACCAAGTTTTTTTATTTTTGCGTCGTAGCCGGAGTAGCTGTGGTAAGCATTGCGGACTTCGGTAAGGGTCTTGACCCACGGCATCACGTCTTTAATTTTATATTTTTTGAAAAGCGCCTGGATAGACTTATGAATCGCAACTCTTTTTACTACTTTAGAAAGCCGCTCCCTGCCACAGACAAAAATCAGTTTGTCGCCTTTTTTGATCTGGGCATACCGTTCAATTGCCGCCCGTGTCTCCACCCACTTCTCGCCGCGCTTAACCTCCAGAAAATTTTTCCGGTCTCTTGAGCAAAAACGCAGAATTAAGGTTTTGTTTGCCATAAGAAAACAGTATTATCTTATTTACCCAAAACTTCAACTATCTTGTTGCGAGAAGTATGGCCGGAGATAATTTTAATATGGCTCGGAGGGACTTTAAAGTGCCGTGACAAAAGTTCCACTAATCGCCGGTTGGCCATTCCTTTGACCGGCGGCGCGTCAATCTTAACCTTAAGAGTGTCGCCCTCTTGTGTCACCTCCGGCCGGTTTGAATTTGGAGTTGCTTTAACTTGAAACCGCATTTTTATTTTTTGTTTTTTATCTTAATTATTATTTTAAATTCTTCTCCAGTTCCGAAATTATTTCATTCTGTACCCATGCCAGACCGGGTCCTAATTTTTTAATCTTGTTAATTTTCATCCACTCCATTCCGGCACCCTCTCTAATCATGGGCTCTTGGTTCTCATCTATCTGGCAGAGAAAAACATGGTCATTTTCCGTATAGTCATGACTGTAAACATGAATTAGCCGACAATCTTCTTTCTTTAATTTTAAGTCGTATTCTTCCATGGCTTCTCTGATAACACAATCAACATAGTTCTTATCATAGTCCTCTTTAGCCCCGCCCGGAAAACACCACTTATTGGGATAAGGGATTTTTTTACCGCGGCCATCATCCCGTTTTTGCATTAATATCGTCCTGTCTGGCCTGATAATAATAAATGTTGCGGCAGAAACTTTATTTTCCATGACACTTTTTATCCTTCGACAAGCTCAGGATTGCGAGATGTCACTTCCCGTGACATCTCTTATATTTTTTGCCGCTACCGCAGGGGCAGGGGTCATTTCTTCCCACCTTCGCTGAAGCTTCGGCGGGCAGGCCAACTTTCTCTTCTACCGAGCCGTGATAATGAGATTTTTCATCGGCGATTTCGGATTTGCCGGTTTCAATATCCTGTCGTTTTTCTTCCAATTTAACCTTTTTGGGTTGATTGATGAACCCCACCTTAAATATCGTGCCGGCAACCTGCGATTTGATTGACTGCAAAAGCTCGCCATACATCCTCTGGCCTTCAATCTTGTACTCAACCAGCGGGTCGCGCTGACCATAGGCGCGCAGATTGACCGAGTCGCGCAGGTACTCCATTGCTTCAAGATGGTCAACCCAAAGCTCGTCTATGGTGCGTAGCATCACAATTTTTTCTAAATTACGCATTTGTTCCGCGCCGATATCGGTTTCCTTATCTTCATAGAGCTTCGTTAATCTATCCGATAAAAAATTACGCAAAGCGCCGGCATCACGATTTTTGGCAATATCCATTAATTCAGCGCGGATACTGTCGGCAATGTCGGTAAGCGCACGGAATGATTCAGCTATTTCTTCGGTATTCCATTCGGGAAAATCGGGACTGGCATGAGCCGCCAAAAGGCCATCAAGCCACTCATTCAGATAATCCCAAATCCTTTCTTTAATATCGCCAGACGCCAATGCTTCATGGCGCAGTTTATAGACCGTCTCGCGGTGCTTGTTCATCACGTCGTCAAACTCAAGCACGTATTTGCGGATGTCAAAGTTGTGGCCTTCCACGCGCATCTGGGCTTCTTTAATGGCATTGGAAACGAAACGGTTTTCAATCACATCCTCGTCGCCCACCCCCAAAGTGTCCATGATAGAGCGCAGTCTGTCGCCGCCGAATACCCGCGCCAGATCGTCCTCGGTAGAAATAAAGAATCGGGACGAGCCGGGGTCACCCTGTCGTCCGGAACGTCCACGCAACTGGTCATCAATGCGGCGGGCTTCGTGACGCTCAGTTCCGATGACATGCAAACCTCCGGCCGCACGGACTTGCCCTGCCTCTGTTTCAGAGGCAGGGTTGCCGCCAAGTATTATGTCAACGCCGCGTCCGGCCATGTTGGTCGCGACAGTTACGGCTCCGGTCCGCCCAGCTTGCGCGATAATTTCGGCTTCTTTCTCATGGTTTTTGGCATTGAGAATGTTGTGCTTAATACCCTCCCGTTCAAGCATGACCGACAAGAGCTCATTTTTTTCAATTGAAACGGTGCCCACCAAAACCGGCTGGCCGCGTTCATAACATTCTTTTATCTCTTTAGCGATAGCGCGGAACTTGCCCTGCTCGGTCTTATATATCCGGTCGGGCAAATCCTCGCGTATCATCAATTTATTGGTCGGCACGCTGACAACATCCAATTTGTAAACCTTGTGGAACTCTTCAGCCGAGGTTTGGGCAGTGCCGGTCATGCCGGCAAGTTTAGAGTAGAGACGGAAATAATTCTGGAAGGTAATCGTAGCGTAAGTGCGGGATTCTTTCTCCACCTTTACGCCTTCTTTGGCCTCAATCGCCTGATGCAGACCTTCCGACCAGCGTCGTCCAGGCATTAAACGACCAGTAAATTCATCCACGATAAGCACTCCGCCGTCCCCCTCGGCTCCGCTCGGGGCAGGCTTTACCACATAATCGCGGTCGCGCTTGAACAAAACCTGCGCGCGCAGAGCCTGTTCCAGGTGGTGGACATAGCGCATCCCGCCTTCAGCATAGATATTGCCGAGGCCAAGTTGTTTCTCCACTTTCTCAATGCCGTTCTCGGTGATAGAAACAGTTTTTAATTTTTCATCTAAATTGTAATCAGTTCCCTCAACGAGATGCGGCACAACTTTGGCAAATGTGGCATACAGCTCGGTTGATTCGGTGTCGGGAGCAGAAATAATTAAAGGCGTACGCGCTTCATCAATTAAAATAGAGTCCACTTCGTCCACTATAGCAAAAGCGTAGCCATTGCCCTGAACCATTTGATCCAAACCATAGGCCATGTTATCGCGCAGATAATCAAAGCCGTATTCGTTGTTGGTGCCGTAGGTAATGTCGGCTTCATAGGCCTCGCGGCGCGATACCGGCCGCAGAAACTCATGAACAACCTTAAAACTGCCTTTTTCGTCGCGTTCGCGATCTAAAACATTTGACCTTTTACCTTTAACATTTGCCCCGCTATCGTCAATTGTTAATTGTTTATCGTCACTTGTATTATGATGCTGTGCGTCGTAAAGATAGCTGGTGTCATGATTAATAACGCCCACGCTCAATCCCAATGCGCCATATATCTGCCCCATCCACACCGCATCGCGGCGAGCAAGATAATCGTTGACGGTAACAATATGCACCCCTTTGCTAGTAAGAGCATTAAGGTATGTGGGTAGTGTGGCGACGAGCGTCTTACCTTCTCCAGTTTTCATCTCCGCTATTTTCCCTTGATGTAGCACCATACCGCCCATCAGCTGAACGTCAAAGTGCCGCTGGCCTAAAGTGCGCTTTGACGCCTCACGGACAACGGCAAACGCCTCGGGCAATAGATTATCCAACGGCTCACCGCCGTTGAGCCGTTTCTTGAACTCCGCCGTCTTGCCCTTCAACTCGCCATCGGACAACTTCTCGTACTCCGTCTCAAACGAATTAATCCGGCTTACAACCGGTTTCAGTGAGTCAACATAGCGCTGGTTTGCATCTCCAAATAGTTTTGACAGAAACGACATAATTTAGTATTCTATTGTAGTTCAAAATCCGCAAATTTACAACAGGAGAATAAAGTAATGTTAGGAATAGTGCTTATGTCATTTCTTATAATGCTTGTATTAATTGATATCTCAAGGCAACTCAAAAGGATTGCCGACAAATAAGCAAATTTACAGTTGAAGGATAGCCGGAATGATTGCGATTGAGATTAAAATTAAATTCAGGATATTTAAGAAGCCCTGCCTTCAAAAACCCAAACTAACTGTCCTCAAACAGAACAACAAGGCCTCTCGGCCTTTTTTGATTTCTCATATTTCGGACCTCGCAAGTCCGAATTATTCCTGTGGTTGGCGAGAGAGATCGCGGTTGCGTTCTTTGAATTTCTTGATCTGCCGCTCCAGCTCGTGTTTGACATCGGTAATGGCGTTGCGCAGATCTTCGTGCTCACAGGAAGCGCGCAGAAGCTCGCCACCGATATGAAGATTCGCCTCGGCATAAAAAATCTTGCCGGAATTATGGTGACTGGACGGTCTGCCTATTTCCACCCGCGCTGAAACCGGCCCCCTAGACGCGTCCCCCAGCCAGCGTTCCACATCTTTCATCGCATCATCAACGAACACCCGCAAAGGATTATCAAGTTCTATGCCGTTGGCAAAAATGTCTGTTTGCATAAATTAGCGCGTTATACTTTCTCCGGTCTTATAATAATTGATTTCCGAATCGTTGACAACAAACACCGCGCCAAAATCCCGGCCTGACTGAATAAAATATTCTCCGCTCATGTCAAGCCAATGTTTAGTGCCGTCAGCCCACACTGCGTAGACTTTTTCGTCGTTGATGTTTTTTGCGTAATTTGATATTTGATATGAATTAAAAACTTCAGGTGAAACTTCAACGGTCTTTTGCGAATCAAGATGGCCGTAAAGACGGATGACTTCAGGAGAAAGATATCTTTTGTACCGGCCGTTTATCACATAAATATCCGGCTCATTTTTCTTTTTAATAAGCGCGCCATCCTCCGGCTTCTCTTCGGCAGACTCTTGCGCCTCTTGAATAATTTTTTCAGAAAATGACAAGACCACTTCCACCGGAACGACCGATATTTCAGCGTCACTGTTATCTCCTGCGCCATTTGTAATCATTAATATCGCTTCGTCAACAGGATTATCCTGATTGTTAGAAATCGTCTTTTTTGCGTATCCGTTTTTTGTTTCAAAAGGATACGTTTTATATTGCCCGTCTTTATAAAAAACAAGCAAAACCCCCAGAAATCTTTGCTCGGAACTGGTTTTAAACTCAAAACTCGGATGGAATAAAGGCGGTATGTAGCTCAAGTCATATTTTTTCCATGCTGGCTGCCAATTCTTGAGAATAAACGACGAGTTAAAACTCAAAGGATTGGTAATCGTCACCTGCCAATCGGGCAAAACACGGATAGTTTGAAAATCTGACTTAATATATCCGTACCGCCTGTCTACGGATGTATCGTTGATAAAATTGGCAACCATCCAATTCCCGAAGACATCGCCGAACCGTTCAGGAAAATTGTGGGACGCAAAAAACCGATCCAGGGACTGAATACCGGCTAAGGCGAACCCCATGGTCTCCCTCAAAATTTCCGGCCCGTACTGCTCTTTTAAATATTGTCCGAAGACGACTGCTACCCCATAGTCCAGCGGAACATTCGGCCACTCGGTTAAACTGTCGGATGGATTTTTTAGGAAAAAATCCATCCGATTTTGAAGATATTCGGACGGCTGGGAATAATATCCCGCAAGATCAATGGAATATTCCGACCTTAATTCGTTCAGCCACCTGGCTTCGGACACATTATTCATGAGTTCTTTCTGATTATAAGAAATGAGGTGCTGAAATTCGTGAGCTAGAAAATATTTATCCCAGTCGTCGGAGCGGGCGCTTATGGCCACCATTTCCCTCTGGTTCGATTCTGGAACAATTGTCCTGGGGTATTCGTTTGCCGTTTCAAAATATCCTCCGTTGGTATTCAGCAGATCTTCTACCAAAATGGTTACTCTCGGGTCGTTATCAATGCCAGGGTTCGGTTCCGGGCCCCAGAATTGTATCTCCCGGGGATAAATAATTGAATCAAATTCAGCCGCAAGTTCTTTTACGCGATTTAATAATTTCGCTTTGCCTGTTTCCGAAATGATATTCCAATATCTGTCTTCCACATAAAAATAGGCGTAATCTCCCACAACCCGCAGAGTAGCAGTAAGGATTGAGCGGGACAGACGGTCATATTTTGAATTTACAAAAAATTGTTCATTCTGGTTTAAGACATCAGCTTGCGCCCCCGTTGCGCATAAAAACAGAAAAATCACGATAAGTGATTTAAGTAAAAGACGTGTTGCATTAGTTTGTTTCATGCTCTCACTATATCATTTGCCCGATTTTTGAGCTATTGAATTTTTATACCACTCCAGAGTTTGTTTTAAGCCGTCTCTGATTGAATACCTCGGTTTATAATCAAAATCGTTCCTTGCTGCGCGGATATCCGCCTGCGAGTGTTTAACATCACCCAGCCGCGGTTTGGCGTATTTAATCGGCAACTTTATTCCTTCCAGTTCCTGAAATATTTTCCAGATCTGGTTAAGCGTATAGCGCTTGCCGGTGC
>Ga0155878_119_pt1 | contig 6331 bp, 7 predicted proteins | sample RifCSPlowO2_01_FD_107532 | JGI IMG/M metagenome (GOLD analysis project Ga0155878, IMG submission 107532) | Candidatus Yanofskybacteria bacterium RIFCSPLOWO2_01_FULL_45_72
CATGTACTTGGGTTGGAGAGAAGATATTTTGCAAACTCAAAGGCGAATAGGGGTAAAATAGGGTGCGTATAGGGGGTCGAACCGTCCTTAGACTGCTCCAAAAGACACCAAAAACACCTCAAAAAGCACCTGATATTACACTCAAAAGACTGGTTATTGGGGCTGGATTTGTTATCTTTAATAAGATAAAATGTTGTTGTTAATGAATTTATGAAAAGAAATAATAAACTTACTTTTATAGACTTGTTTGCTGGAATTGGTGGTTTCCATATCTCCTTTCACGACCAAGGGGCTAAATGTGTATTTGTGAATGAGTTTAATCCACACTCCAAGAAGACTTATGAAAACTATTTCAAGAAAATTGAACCCAGTCTCTTCTTAGATGATAAGAAGTCCGAAAACTATTGGAGGGACATTACCGAAATAACTCTATCTAAATATGAAAAAACACCGCAACCTGAAAGTGCGTGGGCACCTCATATTCGAAACATAATTCCTAAATTTGATATTTTATGTGCTGGCTTTCCATGCCAACCCTTCAGCCAAGCGGGATATAAGAAAGGTTTTGACGATGCAAGAGGAACATTATTTTTTGACATCCTCAGAATTATTAAGGCCAGGGAACCTAGTGCTATTTTTCTTGAGAACGTAAAGAATCTTGCTATGCATGATAATGGTAGAACCTTTGAAACTATACGCAGGCATCTTAATGAAATTGGGTATGAAGTCCCTGACGAACAGGGTAAGAATTGGAAAATAGTTAAGGCCTCAGACCATGGATTACCAACCAACAGGCCACGTGTTTTTATTGTCGCCTTTCATAAAAGAGTTAAGAATAGAGATAAATTTAAATTTCCCGAACCGATTGTCAAGAAAACATCATTAAGAGATATGTTCGGTTCGGAATGGCCCGATAAAATTGGTTATACTTTACGTGTTGGCGGTGCTGGTTCTGGAATAAATGACAGGAGGAATTGGGATGCCTATCTGGTTAACGGAAAGCCTCATCGTATTACACCAACGGAGGGATTAAGAATGATGGGGTTTCCCTCGGATTTTGTTTTTCCCTCGGATGTCTCTAATGTGCAGGCTCTGAAACAACTTGGAAATAGCGTAGCAGTTAATGGTATAAGGGCTACTGCAAAAAATATTATATCAATTTTAAAGGACAGACCGACTGACAAATGAGCAAAGGTCCAAAAATATATCGGCCATTCGAAAGTGCCTAAATCCTAAACGTTGAGAGTTGAGAAAGAAATTCTTTTGGAGCAATGAGCATTTTGTAAACTTCATTATAGGGCCTAGGTTCAATTTTCTTGTTTTCAACATTGATTATGGTCTCTAGGGTTTCTTTAACTGCTATGTCCCCATACAGATACCAGCCATGATGCGATAGTATGTTTCCATTCAGCATCCTTTTCAACTCGGCTTCCTCGGCTTTATATTGTTCTAACTTTTGGGTATTAACCAAAATACGATTATTTAAAGTATCGGCAAATTTAGTACTTGATTTTGTGGCCCTCAATGTCTCCTTCCAGGTAATCAGACGTTTGGTTGCCACTGATATACTGTATGATACTGCTTCCAAATCTCTCTGGTATTCGCTTTTCAAAGGACAAAGAACATGGACACCGCTTGGTAATTTACCCCTAAGTTCAGTCAAACGTTCGATATCGTGTGGTATTCCTCTTCTTGAAAATTGATATAACCAAATACGATAATTGTTATTTTTCGATGTAATTAGTACATCCGTATGATTTTGAGAATCTTCAATAGAACCAGAAGATACCTTGAATTTATCAGATACTTTACGCTCTTTAATCTCTCGCTCTATTTCGTGGGCAAAATCATGGTCCCGCAAGAGAGATGCATATGTTCTCATGGCACGAGCCAGAACCCCCCTAATTTTTGACTCTGAAAACTCTTTCTCTAAAGATACTTTTACGATTAGATAAAGGTAATCTATCAGGTTACAACCACCAGTAGTTTCTACCATCTTAAAAAAGGTATCGGTATAACTGACACCCCCAGAACCGAAACCCTCTTGGGTTTGCTCAAGCCCCATAACTGAGTAACCGTTAATTTTCTTGTCTAGTAAACCCAGAGCCTCCAGTTGCTCGGAAAGTTCTAATCTTACGGTTTTATCGGTCCAATGCGTACGATTAACCCACTCTTTAAACGTAAGAGTTTCCCAATTTGTAATAGCATTTCTTATATCTAGAGTCGGCATGTTTAAAAATTTTGTATTTAAAGTCATTTTAACCGCATTATCATCTTTTTTCAATAGACGTAAAAATACTGGCAATTCTGTTAGTTTTCTGCTAGATTCTGGTGCATGGATAGGACTAACCAACTCACTGATAGCGTATTAGATATAGTGGATGGAGCAACGGAAAGATTTAGACAGGGTGAAAAAGTTGAACCAAAGGACAGAATACCGCTTGCTGATAATATACCGCTAGAATCTAATACTTGGTGGAAAATAGAGGATGTCGTCTGTGTGTTCATAGACATGAAAAATTCCACCCAACTTAGTGCCCAGAAGCAGGACAAATTTACTGCAAGTATTTATCAATACTTCACTGGTACTGCAGTCAGAATCCTAAATGAATTCGGGGCTTCCTATATTGATGTTAGGGGCGATGGGGCGTTCGGTCTTTTCAATTCAAACCGTATATATCACGCCCTTGCATCAGCGATTACATTTAAGACAGTGGTCGGTTCTATTATGGCCCAAGAGGTGGCCTTGCCAGAAAATATGGAGAGATTGAGTTGCCACATCGGAATGGACAAAAAGACTGTGCTTGTAAAGCGTATAGGAATAAGGGTACTTGAGGGTAAGACAGACAAAAGCAATGAAGTCTGGGCTGGGAAACCAGTCAATATGGCTTCGAAACTTGCATCAATCGGTAAGGCAAATGATTTAATGATTTCGGAGAGAGTATTTCAGAAATTCTTTAACGATAATTCCGAACTGGTACTCCATACCTGCGGTTGCCCCAAGGGCGTTAAGGCTAAAGTCTGGGAGCCTACGGATGTAAGCCAAAATAAGAATTTTGATTTTACTAAAGCATACAGATTAATTCCTGAAAGGTGGTGCGAAGAACATGGAAAGAGTTTCTGCGAAAATATACTAGAATTAGACAAATGAATAAATTTGAATTTACCCAGGAAAATTTAAAGATTCAAAATTATTGGATAAGCCATGCCAACAGCATTGCCTCCATACTTTTTGCGTTTAATGGCCTTGTTATATTCTGGGTGGCATCAAGAATTTTTGAATTGCCATCCATATATTTATGGCAAAATGTACTTATAGTTGGCTTTATCATATTAAGTTTTAGCACACTTATGGTTTTAATATCTGTTATAGTGCCGAGATTGGGCAGTAAAACCACTTCCTTGATATATTTCGGTGGAATTGTTAAACACAGCAAGGAAGAATTTATATCAAGAATGAATATCTTAGACGAAAAACAAGGTGAAGAAATGTTAACAGACCAAATTTATCAAAACGCTACTATTGCCCAGAAAAAGTTTACTCTTATAAAATATGCTTCGAAACTACTCATTGGCAATATTATAGTTTCAACAGCACTCGTTGTCTCTTTATACTACTTCTGATTTATCAGCCATATCAACAGCCACCCAGTGGATAACGGAAATGGGAAAGTCGAGGAAGAGCAAGGTAAAAAATAAAGCACTTCCTCTAACCGAAGCGGGGACAAGTATTATCGAGGCCTAAAGAAAGAGGCAATATTACCAGTAATTAATCCTGCCAAAAATCCAAAAAAGGATAGAAATACACCTGCTAGAAATGGATTGGAGATAAGAATTTTAAATTTTTCTGGATTATCTTTTGTGAACCAGGCATAACCAGTTAGTACAATAACTCCCCAGAATGAACTGAATCCAAGATATTCAAAGTCGCTTATTTTGTTTCTGGAATTACTATAATGACGGAAACTCCAAACAAGCATAAAACCAGAGAGTGCTATTAGAAAAAAATAGTAGGTGTCTATATTCATTAGTGGGATATTATATCTTAAGAGAACCAATGTCCAGTAGTGGCCTAGTATAAGGGTTTCTATGACAAAGTGATAAAGGAAATATCAATTATCTATACCACCTACCCCCTCAAAGCAGGGCCAATAATTGAACTTCTTCACTCATCAATTCAATAATTTCAATGATACCGAAGCATAAATACCAGGTTGGGAAAAATATTTGAAGTATCTATAAATTAATGAAATAATCCCAACATGGACTCATCTAATAAAAATTGGTTTAAGGTTTATCTCGGAGCAGTATTAATAGGAGTTCCCATCCTCTATTACTTTTTAATATTCTCACAAGGTAACGTGGAGTTAAGCAGAGAGAGAGAGAGAGAGAGTAAAAACTCCGCAAGTATTTTAGAGCAAAGAGTTACTGAATATGTTGATGCTCATAAGTTAAAGGGTGATTTTAACCTTGTGGCAGTATACTTTGAGGGTAATGACGGGTTGTCGTTTGGCATTAATGAACAGGAACATTTTTTAGGCGGAAGTTTGTATAAAGTCCCGATTTTGATTACTTATCTTAAGGAGGCAGAGAACAATCCAGGAATACTAGATAATAAGATTTTATACAATAAAAAATTAATGGACGAGGTTCAGTATTTCCAACCATTAAAAGAAATTGAAATTGGCAAAGAATATACTGTTAAGGAATTATTAGAAAGGATGATTATATATTCTGATAATGATGCCTATGCTCTATTGGAAAACAACATTTCGGTTCAGAAAACTAATCATTTATTTGCATCTCTTGGTCTCGACTTACCCAGCCCTGACCAACCATATTCGGTTTCAATAGCAGAGTATATTAAATTTTTCCATGCTCTTTCTAATCCCTCGTATCTTAATAAAGAATTATCTGGGAAAGCATTAGGACTACTTACGAAAAGTGAGTTTCGGGAAGGTCTTGTGGCCAAAATTCCTAATTTCCAAGTAGCCCATAAATTTGGCATACGATGGATAAATAAAAACGAAAATTATCTTCATGATTGCGGTATTATATACTATCCCCAGTATCCATATCTTTTATGTATAATGACACGAGGGAAGAGTATAGATTTACTTTCAGGAACTATCCAGGAAATTTCGGCATTAGTGTATAAAGAAGTAGATTCTGAGTTAAAATAGGGTACCATGACCTGGTTACTATACAAGTAATACACACAATTTGCAGGGCACTAGGCCCACTTTCGGCAGGCGAAAGTGGTTACCACTCAATACAACATAAGTAGAAGTTGTCAATAGAAAGTACTTGAAAAGTACTTGACTTTATGCTATAATATAAGTAGGTGGGGTTAAAACTATACTCTATATAGGACCTCCAACCTGACAACTCTGAAAAACAAAGGTCGATTATCTTCAGAGAAAGATAAATTGACCACCTCGATAGATATCTGCTGGATTTGAGCCATACGGGAAGTTAGCCATCAAGTAGATTAAGGAGAGAGCCACTGGGAACCAGCAATATTCCCGTATGCTCCAGTGTTTCTCCTAAGTTTATTTGGTGGCCTTTAGTTAATATGGAATATATAAAGATGGATGCTTGGTGGGAAAAAACAGAGTATTGGAAAAATTCTTCTGAATTTGAAAGGGAATTTATTGGTTGGAATCAAAGAATGGCTATTGCCGAGAAAATGGGATATAAATTTAAGACTTTGAATAACTTTTTGGAGCAAGAAAAGAAAAATCCAGAGATATTTAACATCCCAAACTTATCAGTAAGTAGACGTGAACTAACCAGAACCGAAGAAAAAGAAATAAGATGCCCCAAGTGCGGTACGGGTAGATTAATGTTCTTTAATGGTAAAAAGGGCGGTTTCTGGGGCTGTGATGAATACAATAGAACAGGATGTGCTTATAAGGTAAACGCACAGTCAGGCCATGAATAATGACAAGATAAAAGATAACAGAAATCCGTTAGAGCCTTATGCCTATCAGCATAAAGAAATTCTTCGGGCCATACAGAAGAAGTATGAGGGAGTTGAGAGAGGAACGGCTTTAAAGATTTATGTAGCAATAACGTGGACATGGAGCGACTTCAGCAAACCAGGAAACATGCCAAAGAATTGGATAGGAATAGTAGCCAGTAAATGTGGCTCTGATAGAAAGACGGTATCCAGGTATCTAAAAGAATTTGCTCAAGAAGGATGGATAGCAATCAACAACTTGGGTGAAAAAGGTGGTAAGGGCTGGAAGACGTGGATATTACCAGACATGAATAACAAGGTTTTACGGCAATAATTAGATTGGTGAGGTGTCTGGAGGTTGTGCCTTGG
>Ga0155878_120_pt1 | contig 5102 bp, 5 predicted proteins | sample RifCSPlowO2_01_FD_107532 | JGI IMG/M metagenome (GOLD analysis project Ga0155878, IMG submission 107532) | Candidatus Yanofskybacteria bacterium RIFCSPLOWO2_01_FULL_45_72
TTGTTATTTTGGTTGCGTACGCAACCAAAATAACAAATACAGAATATTGATTTTTCCGTCCTATTTGTTATTCTTTAAATATGTATAAGGACCTAATCCAACAACGCAGGAAGGACTTTGAGGCGTCTTTTGAGCGTGCCAAGGTTGAAGCGGCGGCGATTCGGACGGGGCGGGCGAATTCCTCCATGGTTGAAGATTTGGTCGTAGATTATTTAGGTTCAAAACTGCGTGTTAAGGAACTTGGCACGATTTCCGTGCCTGAACCGCGGCAGATATTAATCCAGCCGTGGGACAAAGGCGCGCTACAACCGATTGAAAAAGCCATCAAGGGAAGTTCACTGGGTTTAAATCCGGCCGTTGACAGCCAAGCGGTGCGCCTGACGATACCGCAGCTAACCGAGGAACGGCGCCGGGAGTTTATAAAACTTCTTCACCAAAAAATGGAGGAAGCCCGCATCCGCATCCGCCAAATCCGCGAAGAAATTCTAAAAAAAGTCCAGCAGGAGGTGCACGCCAAAACCGCCCGCGAGGACGATCTCCGCCATGCTAAAGAAGACCTCCAAAAAATCATGGACGATCTTCACAAACGTTTAGATGAGTTGACAAAGAAAAAAGAGCAGGAACTTATGAATTAATGATTACATTTATTATCTTTATTGCGGTCATTGGCGTTTTGGTCCTTGTCCACGAGTTTGGGCATTTTATTACAGCCAAAAAAGCGGGAATGAGAGTGGAAGAGTTCGGTTTCGGCTTTCCGCCGCGAATTTTCGGCTTCAAGCATGGAGAGACAACTTATTCCATTAACCTCATCCCCTTTGGCGGATTCGTAAAAATTTTCGGCGAAGAGGGGGAGCATCGCAACGAGCTCCGAAGTTTTTCTGCCAAACCGATTTCTAAGCGCCTGAAAGTGGTGGTAGCCGGCGTAGTGATGAATTTTTTGCTGGCGACGATACTGCTTGTTGCTGGTAATTTTAGCGGTTTGAGGGTGGCTATTGCTGATGAAGAAATTGCAACCAGCGCTCGCAATCAGAAAATCCAGATCATACAAGTCACTTCCGGCAGTCCCGCCCAACTGGCCGGCATCCGTTCGCTGGATGAAATTATCGGCTTTAAAATGGCTGATGGTTCCAGTAAAACCGTGACTCGTCTCAAAGAAGTGCAGGATTATATTGCCCAAAATGCCGGCCGCGAAGTTGTTATGGTTATCGCGCGGGGCAGTGAAAAGCTGGAAAAAAAATTATTGTCGCGCGCCAATCCGCCTGCCGGGGAAGGTCCTACTGGCATATCATTAGCGCTGACAGGCGAGGTATCTTATCCATGGTATGAAGCGATATGGCGGGGCGGTTATGATGCCGTGATTTTGTTTGTTAATACCGTAATCGGCTACTGGAAGCTGTTTGAATCTTTATTATTGCGCGGTCGTTTGCTCTCGGATATTTCCGGCCCCATCGGCATTGCCACCATGACCGGCCAAGCGGCGCGGATTGGCCTTAATTATCTGATGCAATTTGTAGCCATGATCTCCATGAATCTGGCCGTGCTTAATATTATTCCGTTTCCGGCGCTGGACGGCGGGCGGGCGCTGATGCTGATAATTGAAAAACTGCGGGGCAAGCCATTGGCTCGGAAAGCTGAAATTTTAATCAATACTTTCGGGTTCGCCCTCTTAATAATTCTGATGATTTTTGTTACAGTTAAGGATGTGGCTCATTTTCTATGAAGTTTTCCAAACTTTTTACTAAAACAATCAAAGAGGTTCCGGCCGACGAATCATCCGTTAACGCCCAACTTCTGATAAAAGGCGGATTTATCTCCAAAGTAATGGCGGGGGTCTATAACTATTTGCCGTTGGGATTGCGGGTTTTGAATAAAATAAACAATATCATCAGGGACGAGATGAACGCCACCGGCGCGGAAGAATTATTCATGTCCGTTCTGCAATCCAAAGAGACATGGACGACGAGCGGCAGATGGGATACGGCCAAAGAAGTAATGTATCAGTTCAAAGACGGCTCCGGCAAGGAGATAGGCCTTGGTTGGACTCACGAAGAACCCCTGACCGAAGTTGCCAAACACTTCATTAGTTCTTATAAGGACTTGCCCAAAGCGGTTTATCAGATCCAGACCAAATTCAGGAACGAGCCGCGGGCGCGCTCGGGTCTTTTGCGCGGCCGCGAATTTTATATGAAGGATTTGTATAGTTTTCACGCCGATGACAATGACCTTAATCGCTACTATGAGACCGTAGCGGGGGCGTATGCCAAGGCATTCTCCCGCATAGGTCTTGATGCCAAAAGAACGGTTGCCTCGGGCGGGCTGTTCTCAAAATATTCCGACGAATTTCAGGTTTTGTGTGATGCCGGAGAGGATACGATTTATTACTGTTCGGAATGCGGATACGCGGCCAACAAAGAAGTCGCCGCCGAACTTGAAATCAAAGACAAATGTCCCAAATGCGGCAAAGGCATCGGGGAGAAAAAAGGCATAGAGGTCGGCAACATATTCAAGCTGGGGACAAGATATTCGGAACCGTTCGGGCTTTATTATACCGACAAAGACGGCGCCAAAAAGCCGGTTATCATGGCCTCTTACGGCATAGGGCCGGGCAGGGTCATGGCGACGGTAGTGGAAGTGTCGCATGACGGAAAAGGTATCATCTGGCCGGAAACAATAGCGCCTTTCAAAGTCCACCTGATTGCTTTTGACGGTAAAACCGAAGAAGCCGGAGAAATATACGTGGAGCTGGGCGAAAGGGGAATCGAAACTCTTTACGATGACCGAGAAGATAAAACCGCCGGAGAAAAGTTCGCCGATGCCGACCTTATCGGCTGTCCCATCCGGCTGGTTGTCAGCACCCGAACTCTCCAAAATGGCTCCGTAGAAATAAAGCGCCGCGCAAGCGACAAGGCCGAGCTGGTTAAGATTGAGGAGATTGGATCTCTGGTGAGATAGATTATAGTCCAAGAATAACTGTAAAATTAACTTCAAAGCCCCATCGTGGGGATTTTTGACTCTTTGACTAATTCATGGTATCATATAAGATACGGGTTTTAAGTTATCCGATTCCTAAAAAATGAATCCAAATCCGGAAAAATTAAATAAATATCTATATATAGAAAAAACACCGACATGGCTTGTGAGGGCCATCTATCTTTTTGGTATTGTCTCGTGGCTTTTGGTGGTGTTTGGTTTTACTGGACTCGTGGTAATTGACCCGTTCTATCGGTGGGTCATTGCACCAATTATTGTATTCTTTACCATCTATCATATCGCAAGCTTTGGTCTCAATCTCTTCTATCAACAATTTGACCTCAAAAAACACCATTCTCTTATAGAGAAATTTTGGATTAGTCACATTGAACCAACTATAGACATATTCTTGCCTATTTGTGGTGAAGATGTGTCAGTTTTGCGCAACACATGGAAATATGTGTCGCAGTTACAATATAGAAACAAGCATGTGTATGTGCTGGATGACTCCATGGGGGGGGAATGTATAGAACATGAGCGGATGACGAAGGAGTACGGTTTTAATTATCTATCTCGCCCGAATAAAGGTGAGATGAAAAAGGCAGGCAATCTGAAATATGCCTACGAACGAACGGAGGGTGAATTCATTGTCATTTTTGATGCCGATTTTGCTCCACACCACAATTTTCTTAAGGAATTATTACCCTATATGCAAGATCAAAAGGTGGGTATTGTTCAGTCGCCGCAATATTTTGAGACAAATTCCGAAGTACATCATCGCTCACCTTTGCAGTATGGTGCTGGTTATTCTGAAGAGCCTTTCTATCGATTTATTCAAGTCACACGTAACCGATTAGGCGGCACCATTTGTTGCGGCTCCAATGCTATTTATCGTCGAGTCGCACTCGATCAGATAGATGGTACTGCGCAAGTGCCGTATAGCGAAGATGCTCGAACCGGTTTTCGTCTTGCCAGTAAGGGCTGGAAAATACAGTATGTGCCCGTTCTTCTCGCCGTTGGTTTATGCCCGGAGAATGCTTATTCTTATTTTCATCAACAGCATCGCTGGTGCATGGGTAGTATGTCGTTAATGTTAAGTAGGGAGTTTTGGCGGTCACCAATTTCGTGGAAAACAAGGCTTTGTTATGTTACCGGTTTTATGTTTTATTTGCATCATCCGCTAACTATTCTATTTTCCTTTCAGCTTTTTTGGGCGTTATTCTTTTATAATCAGTACATCTCACTTGCTAATGCAGTATTGTTTTATCCCCACCTCTTGTTCGCAATTATATATTTAGGATTTTTTCCGATTTTGCGTTTTCGTTGGGGTGTTTTCTATGCAATGTTGATGCAAGTTTATAGCTATAGCCACGCTATTGTAACCGCTTTTCTGAATAATTCAGTAAGCTGGATTCCTACCAATGTAAGGCACATGAGTGTATCTGCCGCATTCCGACAAACCATGGTTGCCGTGAGCATTTATGTATTTGTATATCTTTCCTTGATTGCGCTTACCATTCGTAAAAGTATGCTTCATCCGTTAAACTACGACTACTATTCTGTGCAGTTTTGGTTGTTCTACAATCTGATACTCTCTTGTATCCTTCTTTGGCAAATGTATTGGGCAGTGAAAGAAACACAAAGTCAGCAAGTCGCGAACGGAGCAGTCTCTAATTCCGCGCTCATAAAATGGCAGATAAAAACCGCGGGTTTGTATGTTGTATTGACATTGGCAGTGTTCTTTGGTATACTGTACTTATAAGTAGAGTTTCGAGGTGTGATTCTCGACAGAATACTATATTAAGCTTAATATCCAGCATATTGTATAAACCTAATAAAAAGCTATGAAAAACAACAATTTTCAACGACTTGCGACGGGGTTGATAATTCTAGGCATGGTAGTCGGTATGGGTTCTGAAGTGGCGTTGGGCTATGGTGGTGGGATGGGAGTTTTTATAAGCGGGCCATTGGCTCAGCCACCTCAAGAAGCGTCCAAGGTTTTAGGCGCCACAACCTGTAAGGTGCCGTATCTGACTTCATATATAAGATACGGGGCTAATAATAATTCTGAACAAGTTAAATCGCTTCAGCTTTTTCTTAACGAGAATCTTGACATTAAGCTTTCGGCCAAC
>Ga0155878_122_pt2 | contig 1470 bp, 2 predicted proteins | sample RifCSPlowO2_01_FD_107532 | JGI IMG/M metagenome (GOLD analysis project Ga0155878, IMG submission 107532) | Candidatus Yanofskybacteria bacterium RIFCSPLOWO2_01_FULL_45_72
GACTTTCTTAATTTCCTTCTTGGGAATATGGAGCAAAACAGCCTGGGCAAATATCCCATCAAATCTATCGACAAGTTCTAATGGCTCGGATATATCTGCTACCAAGAATTTAGCATCTGGCACTTCTCTCTTGGCTATTTTAACCATCTCTTCTGAAAGGTCGATTCCGACCACTTTTAGCCCCTTCTTAATTAAGTATTTTGACTTAACTCCAGCACCACAACCGACATCCAGGACTAGACTACCTGGCTTCAAAAAAGACACAAACTTATCTGTGCCATTAATCCACCAAGTATCTTCTTGATGGTCTTTAAACCAATCTTTGGCTATGTGGTTATAAGTTGATTTTAAATCGTCATTCATTTTTTAATATCTCAATTATCTTAGTAATAAGTAAACGCCTGAGAACATAACTAAAGCACCCACAAATTTCTTAACCAGAGTTCTGCCCGATATGTCCTCCTTTATAATATGCGGGATAAATATTGTCAGAAAAACCCCGATAATAATTGCGTAGAAAGACTGAACTTGCATAACAACCATGACCAATCCCGCAGATGGGGCGACTGCGAGAGCCTTTTTAATACTCATCTGGCCAAAGAAATCTAAAAGATTATTCCAAGAAAACCAGATATATTTACTTGCCACAGCAGTTTTTAAGCCATTAATTACCTGCCTCCGCATAGAGGGGATAATTAGAAGGGTTGGTCCAGCCAATGCTGAACCCAGATTATCAAGTAAAAAGTAATGCCAGAAAGACATTTTTGTTAGTCCATAATCTATAAAAAGGGTCATTATGGACCAAATAATAATGGCTATAAATATCATCCCGAAACCTTTAATAAAGAAATTTTTACTCCTTTCAAGAGACACGATAATTGCTCCCACTAAAATAACAATAAATCCCAGAAACTCATTAGATGATAAGGATTGTCCTAAAAATATAAAAGCCAAAATCACAGTAACTACTGGTATTAGTTTGAAAAGAATTACCAATGTAGAGGTATCGCCTTGTTCGAGAGCCTTACCATAGAAACCGTAGGAATATATTAAAGTCATTCCAGTGAAAATTGGTATCCAAGAGTAAATAGTAAAGTCAGGTAATCCTATAAATGCTAGAAGACAGATAAAGAATACCCAACTAGTAATTGTTGAAAAGAAAAGAAAATCAAAAATTCCCTTTGTATATTTACCTAGAATATATTTATCAACAAAGTTGGAAAACGCCCAAAATAGCGGAGCAAGCAATGAAAGTAAAATCCAGTTTATAGCCATCCATTTTTAGTTAAAAAATTCCTGACTTGAATAAAAATCTTTTCGTGACCATTGGTATTGGGATGAAGACCATCTTCAAAATCCCCACTGTCTAATAAACCGAAAATATCTAAATATGGGATATTGTTTTCTTTACAAATATCTTTCATAACATCATCGTATTTTTTTATTTCAGCATTGACATAGTAAATATCC